>OGJJ01000740.1_pt1 | contig 27714 bp, 21 predicted proteins | sample 1572081 | NCBI WGS metagenome assembly OGJJ01 (sample SAMEA2582122, study PRJEB24529) | metagenome | biome: Human gut stool | place: China | collected 2011
ACAGTACGATAGACGGCGCATCGTGCATTTCATCATCACGATCACGGATATCGCCATTAAAAGGCAACACTTTTTTACGGAATAACCCTTTTTTCTTCACTAATAAATCGGAAGTAATAGCTTGTTGCCAAGGCATGAAACTTACCCAAATTTCTTCTTGTTCAGAGCGTGCTAAACAGCATTTTTCTTCTAACCACAGCTCAGGGTTATCAATTAACTGCAAAGCTAATGTTTGAATGAGATACTGACAAATATAAATATTATTTTGTTTAACTTGTAGAATCTCTAACTCAGGTAAACCGTATTTCAGTAAACCATGCGTGTGTAACCAGTAACCTTCTTCTGGGGTTTCAGGGCTAACGGCATGAATAATATAGTTCACTTCAGGATTTGGCGGCGTATAAGAGATTGCCATTTCAGCCAACCATGTTCCCCCAAAAAAGACAGACGAAATTTCATCAACAACAGCATAACATTCGCCAGCTATCGCATCTAATACAGCAAGTTGAATCATGGTGTCTTGTTGTGGCGCATTTAAATCTAAATAAGCTAGGCATTCAACAATTTGTGGGCTTTGTTGCATTTCCATTCGCTCATCTTCTAATAAATAACGTTGGCGGTATTCTGCTGCTTCATAAGACCATGCGTCGGGGTGAAGGTTATCTTTAAATTCAATACGAAATAAATAAGCTGTCTCATCGCCTACTAACGCAACTTTAAATGATTGATCTTCATTTTGTGTGACTTGTAGGATTTGCTCAACATCATCTCGTAACAATACTTTTTGTAAACGGTTTTTGAGTAATTCACAAGTAGGATATTCGATATATTGTTTTACCGCTGCCAAATAAACACTAGGAAGTTGGAATTCCTGATCTTTTAATTGTTGATACTCAGGATATTCTTGTAAAAATTGAGAAGAGAGCATAGAGATTCCTTTGTTTAATCTATTTTAAAAATCAATCAATCTTGGGAAGCATGATAGGTATCAGCATAAAGCGTGTCAAACATTCAATAAAAAAGGCCAACGGATAAAATTTATCTCGTTAGCCTTTTTAAAGTTTTTAAATTATTGGCAATAAACGCGAGCAGTACGAGGCGTATAAATACCTAGCGTTACAAGGCCTAATAAAACGTTTGGTGCAGTTAACTCACTTTCAACTTTTGCGATTTTTGCTTCGCCACCACAAACTTCAACGGCATTAACCGTTTTTTCTTGGCCGATACCAAATAAGAAGAAGCTTTGGCTGTCTTCATAGGTTAATTTACCTGCTGGGCTTTTTACATAGGCAGTTTGGGTTGAACAAGCAGAAAGTAATAATGTTGTACCCGCTAATAGTGTTGCTAAAAATTTTTTCATCATATTATTCCTTATTTGCAATAGATTCTCATATCACGTGGTGAATAGATGCCATAAGAGATAGCACCCAAGAAACCATTTAAGAAGGTTTGCTGAGTTTGTACTTTTGCGACACTACCGTTAGGACATACTTCCTTGGTATCTTTTTCAGATTGCTGACCAATTCCCCCAACAAAGAAATGTTGCATTTTGTCATAGCTTGCGGTTTGCGAAGCTGCTTGATTAGACACAATATAAGTTTGTGTGGAACAGCCAGCTAATCCTGCAAGTAATACTGCTGCACTTGCGGCTACTGCGAGTTTTTTCATAAAGACCTCATTTATTTTAGGTGGAAATTTCACTTCAATTACAGCGGTAACGCTCAGTTTTGTCAAGCAAGACTGGCGGTTTAATGTCATTTTTGAGAACTACTCCACACTTTTATCAATCTTTCCGTGAATTCTTGCTAAAACCTCGCTAGAATAGGGCTAATTGCAACACAAGACCAAGAAGGAACGCTTTATGATCATTCCATTCTGTTTACCTGAACACATTTCGCCGCATGACTTTTTGCAAAATTATTGGCAAAAACGACCGCTTCTTATTCGCCAAGGCTTACCGCAAATTATTGGTTTGTTTGAGCCAGAAGATATTTTAGATTTGGCGCAAGAAGAGGACGTAACAGCTCGTTTAATTCAATGCGAAGACGGACAATGGTCGGTTAAACGCAGCCCGCTTGAGGCGGAAGATTTGCAAAACTTACCTGAGCAATGGTCAGTCATGGTGCAAAACCTTGAACAATGGTCAACAGAATTAGGTGAACTTTGGCAAGCATTTGGCTTTATTCCTCAATGGCAGCGTGATGACATTATGGTGTCTTGCTCGCCAAAAGGTGGCACGGTTGGTAAACACTACGATGAATACGATGTATTTTTAGTGCAAGGTTATGGAGAACGTCGCTGGCAAGTGGGTAAATGGTGCGACCCTTCTACTGAATTCCAACCAAATCAACCTATCCGTATTTTTGATGATATGGGCGATTTAGTAGTGGATGAAATCATGCAGCCGGGCGATGTACTCTATATTCCTTCTCGTATGGCGCATTACGGTGTATCAGAAAGCGATTCTTTAACTTTCTCATTTGGGTTACGTTTCCCAAATGCGGCAGATTTATTAGAGAAATTAACCGAGAATTTAGCCCAACAACAAGAAAGTGCTGGGGTGTCTGAATTCCATATTCCATTCCGTCTTTCACCAAATGTGCAGCCGAATGCCCAGCTTGATCCGAAAATGGTCGCGACCTTAAAACGTCAATTGATTAACTTGTTGCAAGAATCAGACCAATTTGATTCACTCTTTGAACAAGCTGTTGCCAAAGCAGTAAGTAGCCGTCGTTATGAACAGCTGCAAGAGGAAGAAGAGTATTATCCAGATGAAGTGCAAGAAGTATTAGAATCTGGTGGCTGGGTGCAACAAGATGCCAATGTAAAAATGCTTTATACCGAGAACCCGAAGCGTGTTTACGTGAATGGTGAGTGGATTGATGAGCTGAACGAAGCTGAAATGAACTTGCTGATCCGCATTGCGAATGGCGATTCGGTTTCGTGGAATAAATTGGCCTCTAAAGCAAAAGACCAAGAAGAGTTAGAGTTACTTCTAGATACCCTTTGTGATTGGTTAGATCAAGGTTGGTTAGTGCTAGAAGAAGCGGAATAAAGCGGTTAACTTCATACAAGCGGTTAGATTTTAGGAAGAATTTGCAAAATTCTTTAAGAATCTGACCGCTTTTTGTTTTAAAATAGCGCCATTTTGAATCGAAATTTACGAAATAGGAAAAACAATGCGTACAAGTCAGTATTTATTTTCAACGCTTAAAGAGACCCCGAATGATGCACAAGTGGTAAGCCATCAATTAATGTTGCGTGCAGGGATGATCCGCCCAATGGCATCAGGCTTATATAACTGGTTGCCAACAGGGATTAAAGTGTTGAAAAAAGTGGAAAATATTATCCGTGAAGAGATGAACAAAGGTGGTGCGATTGAAGTGTTAATGCCAGTTGTACAACCCGCTGAGCTTTGGCAAGAATCTGGCCGCTGGGAGCAATATGGCCCAGAATTATTACGCTTTGTTGATCGTGGCAACCGTGATTTCGTATTAGGCCCAACTCACGAAGAAGTGATTACTGATTTAGTGCGCCGTGAAGTCTCTTCATACAAACAATTACCGCTGAATTTATACCAAATTCAAACTAAATTCCGTGATGAAGTTCGCCCTCGTTTTGGGGTAATGCGTTCTCGCGAATTTATTATGAAAGATGCGTATTCTTTCCACACTACCCAAGAAAGTTTGCAAGAAACTTATGATGTGATGTATCAAGTTTATAGCAATATTTTCAACCGTTTAGGGCTAGATTTCCGTGCGGTACAAGCGGATACAGGTTCAATCGGTGGTTCAGCTTCGCACGAGTTCCAAGTGTTAGCTTCAAGCGGTGAAGATGATGTAGTTTTCTCAACAGAATCAGATTTTGCGGCAAACATTGAATTAGCGGAAGCTGTGGCAGTAGGCGAGCGTCAAGCGCCAACAGCAGCAATGGAGTTAGTGGATACGCCAAATGCAAAAACGATTGCTGAATTAGTTGAACAATTCAATTTACCAATTGAAAAAACAGTTAAAACCCTTATTGTGAAAGGCGCTGATGAAAATCAACCGCTTGTTGCTTTAGTGATTCGTGGCGACCATGAATTAAACGAAATTAAAGCACAAAAACACCCCTTAGTTGCCGACCCATTTGAGTTTGCAGATGAAGCTGAAATCAAAGCAAAAATTGGCGCTAGTGTGGGTTCATTAGGAGTGGTTAATCTTCCAATTCCTGCGATTATTGATCGTAGCGTGGCATTGATGTCAGACTTTGGCTGTGGTGCAAACGTGGATGGTAAACATTACTTCAACGTAAACTGGGAACGCGATGTGGCAATGCCAGAAACTTTCGACTTACGTAATGTAGTTGAAGGCGACCCAAGCCCAGATGGTAAAGGTGTGTTACAAATCAAACGCGGTATTGAAGTTGGTCACATTTTCCAATTAGGAAAAAAATATTCTGAAGCAATGAAAGCGACTGTACAAGGCGAAGATGGTAAACCGCTTGTTATGACGATGGGTTGTTATGGGATTGGTGTTACCCGTGTTGTGGCTTCTGCAATTGAGCAACATCACGATGAGCGCGGTATCATTTGGCCATCAGATGAAATTGCACCATTTACAGTGGCGATTGTGCCAATGAATATGCACAAATCTGAAAAAGTTCAAGCTTTTGCAGAAGATCTGTATAAAACCTTAAAAGCACAAGGTGTGGATGTGATTTTCGATGATCGTAAAGAGCGCCCTGGTGTGATGTTTGCTGATATGGAACTTATCGGTGTACCACATATGGTTGTGATTGGCGAGAAAAACCTTGATAACGGCGAGATTGAATATAAAAACCGCCGTACAGGTGAAAAACAGATGATTGCGAAAGAAGCTTTATTAGCGTTTTTAAAAGAAAATGTGAAAGCTTAAGTTAATCCAGAATAGCCCGCAGATTTCTGCGGGTTATTTTTTAAATTGACAGCAAACGGTTGCCTAGAATTCGCCCACTTGTGCGACAAGCGGTAGAATTTTCTTTCTATTTTGCAGTAAAAATGTACAATAAGCCCGTTCTGATGTAGCCCTACATCAAACTGTTTCCAACCTAGCCAACCTCTTTGGGCAATTAGGGTAAAAACAAAAAAGCTGAAACGCTTTTTTTAATAAGTAGCGAGTCAAATGCCCCATGGCATCTGGTCTTTTAGGATCAGAAAGCTTAGGCTTCCCGCAAGGCACCCGACTTATTTTTTTCACCTCTTTTAGAAGGTTTTAGTTAAAATGACAATTACCACACCTGTACAAGCAATCCTTGCTTCAAACCAACATTTCTTAGACCGCCAAGATGCGATGGAATCTAACGTGCGTAGCTACCCGCGTAAATTGCCTTTTGCCTATGCAAAAGCACAAGGCTGTTGGGTAACAGATGTTGAGGGCAACGAATACCTCGACTTTTTAGCAGGGGCGGGAACCCTTGCATTAGGACACAATCACCCTGTGTTAATGCAAGCCATCAAAGACGTTTTAGACAGCGGTTTGCCGTTACACACTTTAGACTTAACAACCCCGCTGAAAGACGCATTTACTGAAGAATTATTGTCATTCTTCCCGAAAGATGAGTACATCTTACAATTCACTGGCCCTTCAGGTGCAGATGCCAACGAAGCGGCGATCAAATTAGCGAAAACCTACACTGGTCGCGGCAACGTAATCGCCTTCTCTGGTGGCTTCCACGGTATGACCCAAGGTGCATTAGCCTTAACAGGTAATCTTGGTGCAAAAAACGCGGTGCAAAACTTAATGCCAGGCGTACAATTCCTACCATATCCACACGAATATCGCTGCCCATTTGGTATCGGTGGCGAAGCGGGTGCAAAAGCGGTTGAGCATTACTTTGAAAACTTCATCGAAGACATCGAAAGCGGCGTAGTAAAACCTGCTGCGGTGATCTTAGAAGCAATCCAAGGCGAGGGCGGCGTGGTGCCAGCCCCAATCAGCTTCTTACAAAAAGTGCGTGAAGTGACCCAAAAACACGGCATCTTACTGATCGTGGACGAAGTACAAGCGGGCTTCTGCCGTTCAGGTAAAATGTTCGCCTTTGAACACGCAGGCATTCAACCAGACATCGTGGTAATGTCAAAAGCTATCGGCGGCAGCTTACCATTAGCCGTATTAGCAATTCGCAAAGAGTTCGATGCTTGGCAACCAGCAGGGCACACAGGCACATTCCGCGGCAACCAATTAGCGATGGCAACAGGTTACGCTTCACTTAAAATTATGCGTGATGAAAACCTCGCACAAAATGCCCAAGAGCGTGGCGAATACTTAACCAACGCATTACGCGAATTAAGCAAAGAATATCCGTGCATCGGCAATGTGCGTGGTCGAGGCTTAATGATGGGTATCGATATTGTAGACGAACGCCAAGCGAAAGATGCAACAGGGGCTTACCCACACGATTGTGAATTAGCGGCAGCAATCCAAAAAGCGTGCTTCAAAAACAAACTCTTGCTCGAACGTGGCGGACGCGGCGGGAACGTGGTTCGAGTACTTTGTGCAGTGAACATCAACCAATCTGAGTGCGAAGAGTTCATCAAACGCTTCAAACAATCCGTTGCAGACGCATTAAAAGCGGTACGTGGTTAATTAAAAGCAGTCGGATTTTGCAAAAGTTTTGCGGATTTTGACCGCTTGTAAATTCAAAATGGTGGGGAAATCCCACCTTTTTTCTACTCAACTGTACAAAACTGGGATATACTTATGCTATATACAATTAAGCATAAGGAATAACTATGATTGAAGCCTCTGTTTTTATGACTAATCGAAGTCAAGCCGTGCGTTTGCCCGCTGAAGTTCGCTTTTCTGAAGAAATCAAAAAATTATCGGTTCGTGTATTGGGCAATGATCGGATTTTATCGCCTCTCAACCAATCTTGGGATAGTTTTTTCTTGAATGATCAAGCAGTTAGCGATGATTTTATGAATGAACGAGAAATTACATTTCAACCAGAGCGTGAGGCTTTATAGTGTTGAAATATATGCTTGATACTAACATTGTGATTTACGTGATTAAGCGTAGACCATTGGAAGTTCTTTCTCGCTTTAATCAAAATGCAGGGAAAATGTGCGTGAGTAGCATTACTGTGGCTGAACTCTATTATAGAGCTGAAAAAAGCGAATATCCCGAAAGAAACCTTGCGGTTATTGAAGATTTCTTATCACGCCTCACCATTTTAGATTACCAACCAAAGCATGCAGCCCATTTCGGCAATATTAAAGCTGAACTCTCTAAACAAAGGAAATTGATTGGCGAAAATGATATTCATATAGCTGCTCATGCTCGTAGTGAAGGGTTAATTCTGGTTAGTAACAATTTAAGAGAATTTGAGCGAGTTCCCGCATTGCGTACAGAAAATTGGGTGTAATTTATATCTAGGAATAATTATGTCAAACCTTGAACAACACAAACAAGCTTTGTTTTGCAACGATAGCAAAGCAATCACTGACTACGAAACTGCGATGCACAATGCTGTACAAGCGGTTTCTTCTTGGCTGAAAAATGAAAAAATGTACACGGGCGGTTCTATCAAGCAAATGCGTGCGTTGGTGGACGGCTTTAAACCCACGAAAGAAGGTATGGGCGTTCAAAAATCGCTCGATCACTTAGTGGAAATTTTCCTTAATCCAAGTTTGAAAGTGCATCATCCGCACTCACTCGCTCACTTACACTGCCCAACAATGGTAGCAAGCCAAATTGCGGAAGTGTTAATTAATGCTACCAACCAATCTATGGACTCTTGGGATCAAAGCCCTGCTGGTTCGATTATGGAAGAGCATTTGATCGACTGGCTCCGCCAAAAAGCGGGCTATGGCGAAGGCACTTCGGGCGTGTTTACTTCTGGCGGTACGCAATCTAACTTAATGGGCGTATTGTTGGCACGCGATTGGGCGATTGCAAGCCACTGGAAAAACGAAGACGGCTCTGAATGGTCAGTACAACGTGATGGTATTCCTGCTGATGCAATGAAAAAAGTGAAAGTAATCTGCTCAGAAAACGCTCACTTCTCCGTACAAAAAAATATGGCGATGATGGGAATGGGTTTCCAATCTGTCGTGACCGTGCCATCGAATGCAAATGCTCAAATGGACGTAGCCGCTCTTGAACAAACGCTTGCCCAATTGAAAACCGAAGGTAAAATCGCCGCTTGTATCGTGGCAACCGCAGGGACGACCGATGCAGGTGCAATTGATGATTTAAAAGCCATCCGAAAATTAGCAGACGAATACCAAGCGTGGTTACACGTTGATGCCGCGTGGGGCGGAGCGTTATTGCTTTCTAAAGATTACCGCCATTTCTTAGATGGTATCGAATTGACCGATTCCATCACACTCGACTTCCACAAGCACTTCTTCCAAACAATCTCGTGTGGGGCGTTCTTGTTGAAAGAACCTGCGAATTATCGCTTTATCGACTACAAAGCCGACTACCTCAACTCAGAATATGATGAAGAGCACGGCGTACCAAACTTAGTGGCGAAATCGCTACAAACCACCCGCCGTTTTGATGCATTGAAATTGTGGTTCACCGTTGAAGCATTGGGCGAAGAACTTTACGCCTCAATGATCGACCATGGCGTGAAACTCACCAAAGCAGTGGAACAATACATCAACGACACCGCCTCGTTAGAAATACTCGTACCAAGCCAATTCGCTTCCGTGCTATTCCGCATTGTGCCAGAAGGCTACCCAGCTGAATTTGTTGATGCCTTAAATCAAAACGTGGCAGATGAACTATTTGCACGAGGCGAAGCGAATATTGGTGTGACCAAAGTGGGCGATAAACAGTCTTTAAAAATGACTACATTAAGCCCGATCGCAACTTTGGAAAATGTGAAAGTCTTGCTTGCACAAGTCTTAGTAGAAGCTAATCGCATTAAAGAGGCGATTGCTAATGGCACTTACATTCCACCGATTGATTAGTTAATTTACTAAGAAAAATAACCGCTTGTATTCAGATACAAGCGGTTATTTTGACATATAGGGCAAAATAGTTGGTAAAATCTACAGCACTATAAATGTCTTATCTGCAATAAAACATTTACTTTTAGATCTAAATTAAATTCCGAGCAAATTTAGTTTGATAAAGCATATGGAATGCAAAAATTCCCTCTATTTTTAACCGCTTGTTTCCCCCAATATTAGCATTTATTTCGCTAAACATTTCGTAAACTCATCCGCAATGCCTTGCAAGAACTGTGGATAAGCTTCTGCACTCATCTTAACTTTCGCACCAAGTGGATCAAGCTGACCAACACCCACTTGTGTACCTTTGCTTAAACTTTCTACCACACGTGGTGTAAATTGTGGCTCAGCAAACAAGCAAACTGCTTTATGTTCCGCAATATGCTCTTTGATTTTCGCCAAAGTTTTCGCTCCAGGGGCAACGGTTGGGTTGATAGTAAATGAACCGAGCGAGTTTAAACCATAAGCTGATTCAAAATAACCGTAAGCTTCATGGAAGGTGTAGTAGCCTTTACCTTTTACTGGCTCAAGCTGGGCTTTTAATTGCACAGTTTTGGCATCGACCGCGGTTTTAAATTTTGCTAAATTTTCTGCAATTTTTGCTTTTTTCGTTGGATACAATTGCGTTAAACGATCTGCGATTTGCTCTGCTGCAATTTTACTCGCATCGCTTGAAAGCCAAATATGCCAGTCGTGACTGTGGTCATGTCCATGATGATCGTGACCATGGGCATGTTGATGATGCCCGTGATCGTGGTCATGGTCGTGATCTTCGTGATGTGTTGCTTCAATAATCTCTTCGATTGTAGGCACTTCGCCCAATTCTAACACTTTGCTTTCAGGTAATTTTTCAACCGATTTTTCTAAAAATGATTCAAGACCGTGACCTACCCAAACCACTAATTCTGCTGATTTTAATTTTTCGACATCAGATGGTTTTAAACTGTAATCATGCGGTGATGCACTCACAGGTAATAGCACTTGTGTTTCTGTCACACCATCGGTAATCGCATTCGCAATAAAACCAAGCGGTTTGATAGTGGTTAATACATCCGCATGAGCAAATGAAGTTGCGGCTAAAATTCCTGCTGTAAGTAACGTTTTTTTCATAATGTATCTCCTGTTAATAAAGCGTTAAGTTTGAGCATTCTAGCAGAATGATTTTAAATTACCATTATTTTTTTATGGGCTTTTTAAGTTGGTATTCTCGATAATGATAAATTCTTTTTTATACATCCAATTATTTCGTTATAATATCCAAAATGACCATCACGATAGTGAGACTAACAATGAAAAAAATACACTCATCTTTTATGCTATTTGTAGCATTATGTAGTATGCAATCTATGGCAGAGCAACCTCATGTCCAATCAAGTAACAAACAAATAACGCAACAATCATTAACACACCAGTTAGCGATGGCTTTAGCGAAAGAAGATAAAAAACAACTATCTGCTTTACAAGTAGCTTTTTTAAAGCAAAACGCATTATCTACTGAACAATTTCATAGACAAACTCAAATCACAGAAAATATTCTCACCCGGATTTTTAAAACAGATAAAAATCTCACCCCCAAATTTTTAGACTACCTCTATTTCGAACCAACTGAAAGCAATGATGCTACTCTCAATAATGCAATGAAACAGAATTTACTTGTTTCTTTTTTCGCAAATGAGAAGGCTAAAATTTATATAAAACATAGTTCAAACACGCAAACTTTCATTGATTTATTGCTTGAAAATGGTGCAAAATCTTCTCAACTTGTGCAAGTTGAAGGTTCAGCTAAAGCGATCTTGCAAAGCATTGCTCAACAAATGCAACAGGATTTCTCCCCTAAAACGGTATTTTCAATTACAGAGAATCGCATTAGTTTAATTGTTCCTTCTTCACTGATAAAACCTCGTTTAGCATTGGCTAACGCTATTTTTGATAAACAATTCAAAGGGGTTGAAGTGGATGATTTTTCATATTTAGATCAACCTCGAAGCAATTTACAGCATAACAATCAAACCATTCGTTATAAAACTTTCCAAGCTATGCTAGAAGGTTTGGAAAACTAATCTTACCCAACAGGAGTTTATTATGACATTTAAGCTGAAAAAAAGCACAATGGCTATTTTTAGCATCACTACTGCTTTATTTGCAATGCCTACTATCGCAACAACATCAATGCCTGAACATAAGGCAGTAGAATTAAGTATTTTACATATTAACGATCACCATTCTTATTTAGAACCTCATGAAACCCGTATTCAACTTAATGGAAAGCAAACCAAAGTTGATATTGGTGGTTTTTCAGCAGTAAATGCAAAATTAAAAGAATTACGTAAAAAATATAAAAATCCGCTTGTATTACATGCGGGTGATGCTATTACAGGCACGCTTTATTTTACCTTATTTGGCGGTTCAGCTGATGCGGCAGTGATGAATGCTGGTAATTTTCACTATTTTACGTTAGGAAATCATGAGTTTGATGCGGGTAATGAAGGCTTATTAAAGCTCCTTGAACCACTAAAAATTCCTGTTTTATCTGCTAATGTGATCCCTGACAAAAGTTCTATTTTATATAACAAATGGAAGCCTTACGATATTTTTACTGTTAATGGCGAGAAAATAGGCATTATTGGGCTAGATACCGTTAATAAAACGGTTAACTCATCATCACCTGGTAAAGATGTTAAATTCTACGATGAAGTGGTCACAGCTCAAATTATGGCAAATACCTTAAAATCGCAAGGCATTAACAAGATCATCTTACTTTCTCATGCAGGCAGTGAGAAAAATATCGAAATTGCTCAAAAAGTAAATGATATTGATATTATTGTTACAGGTGACTCCCATAATTTATACGGCAATGATGAACTGAGAGCATTAAAATTACCTGTGATTTATGAATATCCACTTGAGTTTAAATCTCCAAATGGTGAGCCTGTTTATGTCATGGAAGCCTGGGCATATTCTGCTGTAGTAGGCGATTTAGGTGTGAAATTTAGCAAAGATGGTATTGCAAGTATTACGAGAAAAATTCCTCACGTACTTATGAGTAGTAATAAACTGCAAGTAAAAGATAAAGAAGGAAAATGGAAAGAACTTGAAGGTGAAGAGCGTAAACAAGCTGTTGATAGCCTAAAAGCAACGCCAAGTATCTCATTAGACTATAGTGATAAAACTACTGATAAAATCATTGCTAAATATCGTCATGAAAAAGACCAGTTAGCAAAAGAAGTGGTGGGTACTATCAAAGGTAATGTTATGCCAGGTGGTTCTGACAACCGTATTCCAAATAAGGCAGGTTCAAACCCTGAGGGTTCAGTAGCAACACGCTTCATTGCAGAGACTATGTATAATGAACTTAAAAATGTTGATTTAACGATTCAAAATGCAGGTGGCGTTCGTTCAGATATAGTACCAGGAAATATTACTTTTAATGATGCTTATACCTTCTTACCTTTTGGTAATACATTATTTACCTATAAAATGGAAGGGGCATTAGTAAAACAAGTGATTGAAGATGCGCTGCAATTTTCTTTAGTTGATGGTTCAACGGGTGGTTTCCCATATGGAGCAGGTATTCGCTATGAAGCTAATGAAATGCCTAATGCAGAAGGAAAACGTTTAGTGAATGTAGAAGTATTTAATAAACAAACTCAACAATGGGAAGCTATAGATGATGCTAAACGTTATCTAGTCGGTACTAACTCATATATTGCAAGCGGTAAGGATGGCTATAAAACATTTGCAAAAATGTTTAACGATCCAAAATATGAAGGCACTGATACTTATCTGCCAGATGCTGAAAGTTTCATTAAATTTATGAAGAAAAACCCTTCTTTTGAATCTTATAGCACATCAAATGTGAAATTTAATGTAGTCAACGACGTACTACCTAAAAAATAATTATCTCTACAAATAGATTGCGGTGTAGTAAGAAAGCTTACCACACATGCAATTTTATTTATAAAACGAGTTAATTTTGTCATTTGCGTTCAGCTATGCGAATGTGTAAACTTTGTAGTAATTGATTTCTTATTTTTGAGGCTTTTATGCAATTTCAAGATTATTTAGCAACCTTTCCCAGCATTGATCATCTGGCAAGTTTAGAAATTAAAAATAAATCAGATGAAGTGATTCATTATATTCCAGCAATTGAAGGGAAATTAGGCTCTTTAAAGCTATATAATGCATTATTTGCAAAATTTAATGGCAAATTAACCGCTTTAGCAGCCCAACAGGGATTAGAGTGGTTTGCAGAACACGTGGAAGATGCAAAATTACATCATGGCAAACATCCTAATATTGATTTGCTTTTTGATGTAATTGAAAAAAATATCACTTTAACATTAGTCCCTATTAATAAAGCCTAACGATTGAATAACGAGGAGTTTTTATGAAATTATTAAAATCATTAGTAATTTTAGGTTTATCATCTTTAATAGCAGTAACAACTAGCCAAGCTGCAGAAAAACAAGTACCACAACAAACACAAAAACGCGATATAGCACTTGAGCGTTTTAACCAAAATGTAGGAATCCATCTTGTTTCACGAGGATTACAAGCAGATAAAAATAATCAACCTGTTGTAACACTAACTTATACTATTCAAAATAAAGGTCAAAATAAAATTAGGTCTCTAAATTGGGTATCTGCTTACCAAATTGAAAACAAAATTTTCTATGTGCGAGAACTCCCGATTAACTTTGAGCCTTCACTGGATTCAAAACAACAGATTGATGTTACATTTAATGTACCTTTATCAGAAATGCCTGAACAAGCACAGCAATTATTTGCTAGCCGAGAGGCTAAAATTAGTGCCATCAATGGTGCTAAAAATGTTGCTTTTTCAAATGGCAAACGTATTGTTGTAGCTAAATAATAAAGCCTTTGTTTTAACATGAGCATCCCAATTAAATGCCAATAATAGGGATGCTTTTTCTATCTTTGAAAAAGTGATTATGCACTAAACTTAGCCCACTTTTCCAACACAACTTCTCGCGCCCTTTCAGGTTGCAAACTATCCAACCACGTAATTTCACTTTGCCAACCACGTAACCAAGTGATTTGGCGTTTCGCAAGCTGGCGAGTAGCACAAATACCTTTGAAAATCGCCTCATCAAGCGAAATATCGCCTTGCAGATATTCCCACATTTGGCGGTAGCCCACACAACGAATAGACGGCAAATCAATCTTCAAATCGCCACGCTCAAATAGTTTTCGTACTTCTTGTTCAAAACCAAGCGCAATCATTTTATGAAAGCGCTGCTCAATGCGTTGGTGTAATACAATCCGATCTTCAGGGGCGATAGCAAATTGCAATACATCATAGGGCAAACTTTCGCCTTGTTGGGCAGTGAGTTCAGTCATCGTTTTACCAGTAATGTAGAACACTTCCAACGCACGGTTGATACGCTGGCTGTCGTTGGGATTGATACGATTTGCCGAAACAAGATCGATTGCCATCAAATCTTGGTGCAAAACTCCCCAGCCAAATTCTGCTGCTTTTTGTTCAATTTTAGCTCGCACTTCACTGTTAGCAGAAGGTAGTGGCGAAAGCCCTTCAATCAGAGCTTTGTAGTAAAGCATCGTGCCGCCAACGAGCAACGGAATTCGACCGTTTGCAGTGATTTCTGCCATCTCTTTTAAAGCATCGGCTCGGAAATTCATAGCGGAATAGCTTTCCGCTGGGTCTAAAATGTCGATCAAGCGGTGCGGTGCTTTTGCCAATTCCTCAGGGCTTGGCTTTGCCGTGCCAATGTCCATTCCTTTATAAATGAGGGCGGAATCCACGCTAATCACTTCTACAGGCAGGCTTTCACGCAAGGCAATTGCCAAGTCAGTTTTGCCCGAAGCGGTCGGGCCCATTAAAAAAATCGCTTTAGGTTTATTATTCATCTTTTATTTTATTTTTATTCTGATCTGAGCGACATCTCGCCAATCGCAAAAGCATTCAATTCGCCATTTTGCTCAAGCAGTAGCTCGCCTTGTTCGTTAATACCACGTGAAGTACCGTGAATTTCATTATCGTTAGCAATCAATTTAACGGCTCGATTTTGGAAAATATCGAATGCTTGCCAACGCTCTTGATAGTGAGAGAAGCCAACAAGCGGGTAAATTTTCAAGTTTTTTTGCAATGCCTGCACTAAATCGCAGACGAGTTTATTACGGTCGAAATGGTATTGCGAAAGATCCGACCACGCTTGCGTGACGATTTTCTCATCCACTTGCGTCATCCCTAAATTCAGCCCGATCCCTATCACCAAATGAATACCCTCTCGGTTAGCTTTAGTTTCAATCAAAATCCCACCCATTTTTTTGCCTTGGTAATAGACGTCATTCGGCCATTTGATCTGAATATCTTGCACATTTTGGGCTTGCAAAGCTTCGGCAATAATCAGCGAAACAACCAAGCTCAACGCTGGTAAATTCTCTAATTCGTTTTGTTTGTAATGCCACAAAATCGAAAAATAGAGGTTCTGACTTTCTGGCGAAAACCATGTTCTACCCCGTCTGCCACGCCCTGCGGTTTGGGTTTCCGCAAGACAAACCGTGCCTTGTTCTAACGTTTGATAATGTTCAAGCAAGTAAGCATTGGTAGAGTTAATTTCATCAAACACAAAGGCTTGCCCGCAATGCAAGGCTTCTTGAATTTGAGATTGATTGAGTTTCATTTTTCTCTCATAGTTTGCATAAAAAATCACCTAGCAATGCGGTTGATCCACAATACTAGGTGAAAATCATATCATATTATTTAAGCTAAAATTAGGCTTTCGTTAAGTCTAAATCTTTGGTTTCTTTTGATGCCCATAAAGCGATAAAGGTAATCAATGTATTTACCGCTAAATAGATGCCGACACCTAAGATCCCGTATGCTGCGTTAATTTTAATCGCAAAGGTTGCCGCAATGGTTGCACCCACAATTGACGCGAAGTTATACGCCAATGATGCACCAGAATAACGTACTTCTGTTGGGAATAATTCAGGCAGTAATGCTGCCATCGGGCCGAAAGTGAAGCCCATTAACACCATACCCACGACAAGGAAGAAGAATACAGACATTGGAGTACCGTTTGATAGGAATAATGGCATAGCTAAGCCGAAAATCCCCATTGCAAAGGTTACCCATAATAAGAATTTACGACGACCAATTCTGTCTGCATAAATGCCCGAAATGCTGGTAAAAATCGCAAATACGATAGCATTTAATAACAATAAGCCTGTAAATGTATTAGGTGCAATGCCTAAACCCATTGCGTGTCCTGCTTCAGAGAGTTTTGCTGGCGAGCGAGAATACACTTGTGCGAACGCCGTCATAATATAGAACAACACGTAAGTTGCCGTCATAATGAATGTACCAAGAATTAACGGTTTTAAATGATGACGGAAGACCACAGAAACAGGGGCTTTTTGCGTTTTGCCTTGTTGCTCAGCTTCGCGGAATACGTGGCTTTCGTGCAAGGTTAAACGCACCCATAAGCCCACCATAACCAACACAATTGAAGAGATGAACGGAATACGCCAGCCCCATTCTACTAAGCCTTCATGACCTAAAAAGTAGCTTACTAAGAAAAATGAAGCATTTGCTACGAACAACCCAATCGGTGCACCTAATTGAGGAAAAGTACCGTACCACGCACGTTTGCCTTCAGGTGCATTTTCTGTTGCAACTAATGCAGCACCGCCCCATTCACCGCCTAAACCTAAGCCCTGACCAACACGGCATAAGCAGAGTAATACTGGCGCCCAGATACCGATGCTTTCATAGGTCGGGAGCATCCCGATCATCACGGTTGAACCACCCATCAATAATAAAGAGGCAACTAAAGTTTTTTTACGACCGATTCTGTCACCGAAGTGTCCAAATAATGCTGAACCAATCGGGCGAGCAAAGAAAGCTAATGCTAAAGTAGAAAGGGAAAGTAGCTCATCAGAAACTGGATCGCCACTTTTAAAGAATTGCGTGTTAAAGACCAACACAGCCGCTGCTGCATAAATATAGTAATCGAAGAACTCGATTGCAGTGCCGATCATTGAGGCAATTGCCACTTTTTTCGGATCATTACGAAGTTGATTTGACATGTTGTTTTTCTCAATAAAGTAAAAATTTCTCAAATCCTACCATTTAAAAATTCTGTGAGCAATGTCATGAAAGCCCATAAAATCGGTAATGTTTTTATAAAAAATTGAAATTTTATACTTTATTAGAGAAAAATACTATATTTTACAATACAAACAGTTTCCTTATAGAGAATTGAATATTGATAGGTATCATAAAATTTTTTTAATCAATTAAGCGTTAAATATTATCGAGTAATCAACTCACTATCAATTTCACTATTTTTACCCATAAAACGCACTTCAGGGTGCAGCTCTACGCCAAATTTTTCACGAACTTGTTGGCGAACAGCTTTGGCTAAATTCACAACATCCATTCCCGTAGCGTTTTCTTTGTTGATCAACACCAACGCTTGTTGAGTATGCACGGCTGCTCCGCCTACTTGAAAACCTTTTAAACTGCATTGGTCAATTAACCAGCCAGCGGCCAGTTTGACCGTACCATCCGCTTGAAGATAGTTTGGAATGTTCGGATAAGCGGTCTGAATTTGCTGAAAAGTGGCTGGATCGATCACAGGGTTTTTGAAAAAACTGCCTGCATTACCAAATTCATCTGGATTTGGCAATTTGCTTGAGCGCACAGCACACACCTCTTCAAACACTTGCTGAGCCGTTACCGTTTTAGGATCAAACTGTGCCAATGAACCATAATTCAGCACAGGTTTCCACTCTTTTGGCAATTTCAAACCAACTGCAATAATTGCATATTCATCTTTGTATTCGTGCTTGAAAATGCTGTCTCGATAACCAAAACGGCAGGCTTCTTTGCTTAAACGAGAACGTTCACCCGTTGATAGATGCACAACATCGACAAAATCACATACATTCGCAAATTCCACGCCATAGGCACCAATGTTCTGAATTGGTGCTGAACCTGCCACACCTGGAATCAAAGCTAAATTTTCTAAGCCGTAAATACCCAGTGAAAGTGCCGTTTTTACGAGTTCGTGCCAATCCTGCCCACCTTGCACGTGCAAATAGTGGAAGTCCGCATCTTCACGCTGTTCAATTCCTTGCATTTTATTGACCAGCACAACACCGTGGAAATCATCGGTAAAAAGTACATTCGAGCCTCGCCCTAAAAGCAAAATAGGTTGATTAGCGTGAGTTGCGGTTTGCCACGCAGTTAAAAGCTGTTCGACATTAGTATATTCAATAATTTTGGAAGCCTTAACAGGCAGATGAAAGGTATGAAAAGGCGTTAAGTTTTGCATAATATTTGTTCAGTTAGAAAATTTCGGGCATTTTAACATAAATACACAGATTATTTGGTATTTGATATTTCCCAACATATGAATGTTTCTTTAAATAAGCGGTCAAATTCCTAGAAAATTTTGCAAATTCCCTACTTAGGTTTATACTTGCCACATTAAAACAAAAATAAAACGGAGCCTATTATGCGTATTGATACCTCAGCACTTTGCGATATTTATTCAGACCAAGTTGATGTGGTTGAGCCAATCTTCTCAAGCTTTGGCGGTGCGTCTTCTTTCTGTGGTCAAATTACAACCGTAAAATGCTTTGAAAGTAATGGTTTAATTGAAAAAGTTTTAGAAGAAGAAGGTAACGGTCGCGTGCTACTCGTTGATGGCGGTGGTGCAGTGCGCCGTGCGTTGATTGATGCGGAGTTAGCACAATTAGCTGTCGATAACGGCTGGGAAGGCATTATTGTTTATGGTGCGGTGCGTCAGTTAGATGTGTTAGAAACCTTAAATATTGGCATTCACGCTTTAGCCCCGATCCCTGTTGGTGCGGACAATACCGAAATTGGCGAAATTGATACGCCTGTAAATTTCGGTGGCGTAACATTCTTCCCAGAAGATTACGTGTATGCGGACTTAACGGGTATTATTCTTTCGCCTGAAGCACTGGATTTAAACGAATTAGAAGAGTAATTTTGCTTTTTTAATTGAAGATGCAAGCGTTATGCTTGCATTTTTTATCGTAAAGTAGGAACTAAATTTGAACGACTTATTTATTATTGACTCCCACTGCCACCTTGATGGATTAGACTATCAAACGCAACATAAAAGCGTAGATGAAGTGATCGAAAAAGCCAAAGCACGTGGTGTGGGACATATTGTTTCTGTTTGCACTACACTTGGGCGTTTTGAGGCAATGAAACAGCTTACCGCTCATCGTAATGATGTCTCACTGAGCTGCGGTGTGCATCCGCTTAATGTAGATGAAGAACCTTTCGATTATGGCAAACTCTTGGCTTATGCCCAAGACAATAAAGTCGTTGCCATTGGCGAAACAGGCTTAGATTATCACTACACGCCTGAAACTAAAATGCTTCAACAAGAGCAATTTACGGCTCAAATTGATGTAGCGAAAAAGGTCAATAAACCGCTGATTATTCACACTCGTTCAGCACGCGAAGATACTATGAATATGCTTGAACAAGGCGGTGCAGAACAATGCTGCGGTGTGTTACATTGTTTTACTGAAGATTATGTGATGGCAAAACGTGCATTGGATATTGGCTTTTATATTTCGATTTCGGGTATTATTACCTTCCGCAATGCAGAAGAATTGCGGGATGTGGTCAGAAAACTACCGCTTGATCGCCTACTGGTCGAAACCGATTCACCGTATCTTGCGCCAATTCCTTACCGTGGCAAGCCAAATCAGCCAGCTTATGTGCGTGAAACGTGCGAGTATTTGGCAACGTTAAAAGGTGTTTCGACTGAAGAATTGGCTCACATCACCACACAGAATGTACAAAAATTATTCAAAATTAACGTGTAGGACTTAGTATGAAATCAATCCTCAAATATTTCTTATTTCTCGTTTCGCTCTCATTTTTCATTGTCATCGCAGGCACAGTAAACTACGTAATGCCAAGTTACGATGAAACGGTGGTAACAGGAATGGAAGTGCGCCGAATGGACAAAGATGGCGTCATCAGTAAATCTAACCCTGCAGATGGCGAAGTACGTGATGTATATTTTTTGTTCACCGAGAATCCAGACAGCAAAAAAACGATGGTTTATCGTAATGAAGATACAGGCTGGGGATTACCGCCTTACTTCAAATTCAGCTCTGCTGATATGCAAGCGAAAGCACAAGCCTATGCGAACGAGCATCAACGCGTGCAAATCAAATATTACGGTTGGCGTATTAACTGGATGAATGAGTTCCGCAACGTAGTTTCCATCAAACCACTTGCCGAAGGCGAAACGCTATCCCAACCGATTGTAAGCTATATTTTATATGCCGTGCTTGCTTTCTTATTCTTCCTTTCTATCCAATTTATTCGTGGCGTTTTTCGTGATAAATAATCGCGAATCTACAATGTGATAAGAGGTCACTACAGTATCTCTAAATTTACGCTCCAAAATATCGCCGACCTTTTTAGGTCGGCAAACCACAGTTTCTCGTTGCCTACTCACAAACCCAACACTAACATGTCGATGTAAACTAAATTTACTGTTCCGTTTTCCCCCCCTCTAAAATATTAAAAATTTTCATAATCAATAAGAAAATTATGAGGTTGCATAATGTAAGAAAAAGTTAGAAGATGTGAACCAAGCAGTTTAGACGGCTAAACGTCTAAACAAACCCGATTTAAAATAGCAGGAGTACATTATGACAACAGCACACATCTTAGGCTTTCCTCGTGTAGGAGCAAAACGTGAATTAAAATTTGCACAAGAACGTTATTGGCGTAAAGAATTAGCCGAGCAAGATTTATTAGATTTAGCGAAAGCATTGCGTGAAAAAAACTGGAAACATCAAGCAGCGGCGAATGCAGATTTTGTTGCAGTGGGCGATTTCACGTTCTACGATCATATTTTAGATTTACAAGTGGCAACTGGGGCAATTCCTGCTCGTTTTGGTTTTGATAGCCAAAATTTAACCCTTGATCAATATTTCCAACTTGCACGTGGTAACAAAGATCAATTTGCGATTGAAATGACCAAATGGTTTGATACGAACTATCACTATCTTGTGCCTGAGTTCCAAAAATCGACCGCTTTCAAAGCAAATCCAGCTCATTACGTGAATCAAATTCGTGAAGCGAAAGCGCTAGGCTTAAACTTCAAACCAGTGATTGTTGGTCCATTAACATTCTTATGGTTAGGTAAAGAAAAAGGCGAAGTATTTAACCGTTTCGATTTATTAAATCAATTAGTGCCTGTTTATGTTGAAATCTTAAATGCATTAGTGGCTGAAGGTGCGGAGTGGATTCAAATTGATGAGCCTGCATTAGCATTAGACTTACCTGCAGAATGGGTTGAAGCCTATAAATCTGTTTACGCTGAATTAAGCAAAGTGAATGCAAAATTATTATTAGCTACTTATTTTGGTTCCGTTGCACAACACGCTGAGTTATTAAAAGCCTTACCTGTTGCAGGCTTACATTTAGATTTAGTGCGTGCACCAGAACAGCTTGCGGCATTTGAAGATTACAGCAAAGTGTTATCAGCTGGCGTGATTGAAGGCCGTAATATCTGGCGTGCAAACTTAAACAAAGTGTTAGATGTATTAGAGCCATTAAAAGCAAAATTAGGCGAGCGTTTATGGATTGCACCAAGCTGCTCATTATTGCACACCCCATTTGATTTAGAAGTGGAAGTGCAATTAAAAGAGAAAAATCCTGCACTTTATAGCTGGTTATCTTTCACGCTACAAAAAGTAGAAGAATTAAATGTATTAAAACAAGCGTTAAATCATGGCAGAGCTTCTGTACAAGCGGCATTAGATGCAAGCCAAGTGGCAGCAGATGCACGTGCAACCTCAAAAGAAATTCATCGCCCTGAAGTGGCTGAGCGTTTAGCAAACTTGCCAAAAGGTGCGGATCAACGTAAATCGCCATTTGCAGAACGTATTGTTAAGCAAAATGCGTGGTTAAATTTACCGCTTCTGCCAACCACAAATATTGGTTCATTCCCGCAAACGACTGAAATTCGTCACGCCCGTGCAAGTTTCAAAAAAGGCGAGTTATCTCTTGCAGATTACGAAGCGGCAATGAAAAAAGAAATTGAATATGTGGTACGTCGCCAAGAAGAATTAGATTTAGATGTGTTAGTTCACGGTGAAGCGGAACGTAACGACATGGTGGAATACTTTGGGGAATTATTAGACGGTTTTGCCTTCACTAAATTTGGTTGGGTACAAAGCTACGGTTCACGCTGTGTGAAACCGCCTGTGATTTACGGTGATGTAACTCGCCCAGAGCCAATGACAGTACGCTGGTCACAATATGCACAAAGCCTCACAAACCGTGTAATGAAAGGAATGCTTACAGGCCCTGTAACTATTTTACAATGGTCATTCGTGCGTAACGATATTCCACGTTCAACCGTATGTAAACAAATCGGCGTAGCGTTATCTGATGAAGTGTTAGATTTAGAAGCAGCAGGCATTAAAGTTATCCAAATTGATGAACCAGCAATTCGTGAAGGTTTACCACTTAAACGTGCAGATTGGGATGCGTATTTACAATGGGCAGGCGAAGCATTCCGTTTAAGCTCAATGGGCGTGCAAGATGATACGCAAATTCACACTCATATGTGTTATTCCGAGTTTAACGACATCTTACCAGCAATTGCTGCATTAGATGCGGACGTGATTACCATCGAAACTTCACGTTCAGATATGGAATTATTAGATGCCTTTGTGAAATTCAACTACCCGAATGACATCGGTCCAGGTGTGTATGATATCCACAGCCCACGTGTACCAACCTCAGGTGAAATTGAACACTTATTACGCAAAGCATTAAATGTAATTCCAAAAGAACGTTTATGGGTAAACCCAGACTGTGGTTTAAAAACGCGTGGTTGGACAGAAACCATCGACCAATTAAAAGTGATGGTGGATGTAACCAAAAAATTACGTGCGGAATTAGCGTAATAAGCGGTGAAATTTAACTTATAATTTGCAAACACATAAATAAAACCGAGCTTTAAAAGCTCGGTTTTTTCTATTTAGTTCCGTTGTAACCGCTATATTAAGGTCAGAAAAGAGGGATAATTACATAACTATAAAATTTTTCATTATCTTCTAGTGACTAGATTACATAGAATAGTAAAATTTCTTTAATTCTAATCATTTGCAACCTCTATTGTTGCAAACCATTTGAAACTCTAGCATTAACCTGGCTTTTATTTTCTCTATACTTTTAATCTATTGATTAAAATGTATTCATAAAATAACCACTTTTTGCTAAATTTAAAATATGAGGCACTTTTAGATAAATCTTATGAAAAAAACTGTATTTCGTCTTAATTTTTTAACCGCTTGTATTTCATTAGGGATAGCATCACAAGCGTGGGCAGGACATACTTATTTTGGTATTAGTTACCAATATTATCGTGATTTTGCAGAGAATAAAGGGAAGTTCACAGTTGGAGCCCAGAATATTGAGGTTTATAACAAGAAAGGGGAATTAGTCGGTACATCAATGACAAAAGCACCGATGATTGATTTTTCTGTAGTGTCGCGCAACGGCGTAGCTGCATTAGTGGGCGATCAGTATATTGTGAGTGTTGCACATAACGGTGGATATAATAGCGTTAATTTTGGTGCGGAAGGACAAAATCCAGATCAGCATCGTTTTTCATATCAAATTGTAAAAAGAAATAATTATAAGCCAGACAAAGATAACCCTTATGATGGGGATTATCACATGCCTAGATTACATAAATTTGTCACTGATGCTGAGCCGATAGAAATGACAGAAACAATGCATGGAAATACGTATGCAGATCATACTAGATATCCTGAACGTGTTCGTATTGGTGCAGGTAGACAATGGTGGAGAACCGCTGAAGATCAAGAAAAGGGACGTAATAGCTCATATTGGATTGCTAGTGGCTATCAATGGAGAACTGCTGGTAACACGCATTCCCAAGGTGGGGCAGGTAATGGTACGGTAAATTTAAATGGAGATCTGACAAAACCTAATGATTATGGACCTTTGCCAATCGCTGGTTCTTTAGGCGATAGTGGATCGCCAATGTTTATTTATGATGCAAAAAAACAAAAATGGCTGATCAATGGCGTATTGCAAACAGGTAACCCTTTCTTGGGGGCGGGAAATGGATTCCAATTAATTAGAAAAGATTGGTTTTATGACAATATCTTTGCAGAGGATTTGCCTATAACATTTTTAGAACCAAGAAGTAACGGTCATTATTCATTTACTTCAAATAATAATGGAACTGGTACGGTTACTCAAACGAATGAAAAAGTGAGTATGCCTAAATTTAAAGTCAGAACGGTTCAGTTATTTAATGAAGCATTAAAAGCAGAAGATAAAGAACCTGTTTACGCCGCAGGTGGTGTAAATGCTTATAAACCAAGACTAAATAATGGTAAAAATATTTCATTTATTGACTATGCGAAAGGTGAAGTTACTTTTACTAATAATATTAACCAAGGGGCTGGCGGTTTATATTTTGAAGGTGACTTTACAGTATCTTCAGAAAATAATACAACTTGGCAAGGGGCAGGCGTACATGTAAGTGAAGGTAGCACCGTTACTTGGAAAGTAAATGGTGTTGAAAATGATCGCCTTTCTAAAATTGGTAAAGGAACGTTACATATTCAAGCAAAAGGTAAAAACTTAGGCTCAATTAGCGTTGGCGATGGTAAAGTAATCTTGGATCAACAAGCCGATGAAAATAATCAAAAGCAAACCTTTAAAGAAGTTGGCATTGTAAGCGGTAGAGCAACAGTTCAACTCAATAGTGCAGATCAAGTTGATCCTAACAATATTTATTTCGGTTTTCGTGGAGGACGATTAGATCTTAATGGTAACTCATTGACTTTCAAACGTATTCAAAATACTGACGAAGGAGCGATGTTAGTTAACCACAATGCAACTCAAGCATCAGAAATTATCATTACTGGCAGTGATACTACCAATAATCAAGGAGGCGACTTAACCAATAAACGTGATATTGCTTTTAATGGTTGGTTTGGTGATAAAGATGATACTAAAAATACTGGACGTTTGAATGTTAATTACAATCCGCTTAACAATGATAATCACTTCCTTCTATCAGGTGGAACAAATTTAAAAGGGAATATTACCCAAAATGGCGGTAACTTAATTTTTAGTGGTCGTCCAACGCCTCATGCTTACAATCATTTAAATCAAAATCATGCCAAGATAGAAGGTTCAACTCGAGGAGAGGTCATCATCGATGATGATTGGATTAACCGCACGTTTACGGCTGAAAACCTCCAAATTAAAGGCGGGCAAGCGGTGGTTTCTCGCAATGTTTCTACAATTAATGGTAATTGGACAATTAATAACAACGCCTCAGCAACTTTTGGTGTGACACCAAATCAAGAAAATTTAGTTTGCATTCGTTCTGATTGGACAGGACTCACTCAATGTAAATCAGAAAAACTGACTAATGAAAAAACCATCAATTCGTTACCAAGAACAAAAGTAAATGGCAACGTGCAGTTATCTAATACCGCGAGCCTCGTTGCATCAGGATTCGTGGATTTAATTGGCAACGTGAATTTAACCGAACAGAGTCGATTTACCTTGAGTCATAACGCAACACAAACAGGATTATTGCACTTGAGTAATCAGGCAAATGCCACGGTGAATAATGCAACCTTAACTGGTGATGTTCGTTTGAGTAATAACGCTCATTTTAATCTTATTAATACTCAATTTACCCATCAAATAAGCGGTGAAAATGGCTCTCAAGTCAGCTTGGATAATGCGAACTGGACAATGCCAGCTAGTACTACTTTAGGTAGTTTGGCACTCAATAATAGTGAAATTACGCTAAATCCAGATTTTGTTACTCAAGCGAACAATAGCCGATTTAATACGTTAACGATCAATGGCAATTTAAGTGGCAATGGGACGTTTAATTATCGCACTTATCTGACCCAATATTTAGGTGATAAATTGCAAATTAATGGACGTGCACAAGGTAACTTTAAGCTTAATGTGCATAATACGGGGGCAGAACCTACAACACTTGAACAATTAACGCTAGTTACCCTTAAACAAGCGGTAGATTCAGGCTTGAACTTTACCTTAGCCAATCAACACGTTGATGCAGGTACTTGGCGTTATGAGTTAATTAAAAAAGGGAATGAATATCGTCTATATAATCCAATTAAAGAACAAGAGTTAGCTCAAAAATTAACCAATGAGGCTCAAAAGTTAAGCAAATTATTAGCGAAAAAAACGGCATTAACCGAAAAACGTCATGCTCAAGAAGAAAAAGTGCGGTCAAAAAGTTCAGTATTATCTGAAGCATTGCCTGATCAAAGCCATCTCAACACATTAAAAACGGAATTAGCAGCACTTCAACGTAACCGAAATGCAGCACAGGAAGTGCAAAATCAGAAAGAAATGGCACTAATCCAAGCACAAGCTACAGTACAAGCTGCTCAAGAAAAAGCACAGACTGCAACCAATGCGTACGAATCCGCTAAAAGCCTAGAAACTGCTCAAGCTTTAGATGAAGCAAATATTGCTTTAGCGACAGCACAGGTGAAAAAAGAGGAAGCTCAAATTGAGTTTGCCACAGCTAAACTTGCACAGCTTAATCTCACAAAACAGCAACAAGAAAAAGCACTGGCTGTTGCTGAAGAGGAAAAAGTGTTATCTGAAAAAGGGGCATCTTTACAGGCTGAAAAGCAGGCTTTCTATTTTATGGTGTTATCACTTGAGGAAGTGAAAGAGGAACTTATCATCACAGAAGCGCTTCTCCAACAAGCACAAGCTAACAATGCAGAATTGAAAGCGAAAAAAGCATTACTTGAACGCGACTTAGAAGAACAAGCCAATCAAAATAAAGAGGCTCAAACCTTCAAAACTACTCTTGCGGAAACACAGCAAGAGAAAGCAACCGTGGCTCAAGAAAAAGCAAAAGCAGCAGAACAAAATAATAGTAGCTTAAGTGCTCTTAATTTGGCAAATCAAGCTGTTATAGCTAAACAACAAGCGGTCGAAAATCTTAAAAATAGCACTAATGCACAAACTCAAGCATTAACGGCAGAGCAAGTAAAAGTCGAACAAGACAAAACGCAAGCAGAGCATCACAAAGCAAATGCTCAACAACGTCAAACCATTGAGCAAACTATGCCAGTTACTACTCAATTCCGCCAAGAGGAAGAGAAACGTATCGCGGAAGAAAAACGTGTAGCGGAAGAGAAACGTATCGCGGAAGAAAAACGTGTAGCGGAAGAGAAACGTCAAGCCGAAGAAAAACGTAAAGCCGAAGAAGCACGCAAAGCCGAAGAAGCTCGTAAAGCTGAAGAGGCACGTAAAGCTGAAGAGGCACGTAAAGCCGAAGAAGCACGTAAAGCTGAAGAAGCACGTAAAGCTGAAGAAGCACGTAAAGCTGAAGAAGCACGCAAAGCCGAAGAAGCTCGTAAGGCTGAAGAAGCTCGCAAAGCCGAAGAAGCTAGTAAAGCCGAAGAAGCCCGTAAAGCGGAAGAGGCTCATAAAGCCGAAGAAGCACGCAAAGCGGAAGAAAGACGTATCGCGGAAGAAAGACGTATCGCGGAAGAAAGACGTATCGCGGAAGAAAAACGTCAAGCTGAAGAAGCACGCAAAGCAGAAGAAGCACGCAAAGCAGAAGAAGCTCGTAAAGCTGAAGAGGCACGTAAAGCTGAAGAGGCACGTAAAGCCG
>OGJJ01000745.1_pt1 | contig 27617 bp, 24 predicted proteins | sample 1572081 | NCBI WGS metagenome assembly OGJJ01 (sample SAMEA2582122, study PRJEB24529) | metagenome | biome: Human gut stool | place: China | collected 2011
CCCCTCAACCCAATCCTTCTCCAGTTGTAACGGCTAAGGGGACACAAGAAGAAGGCCATGTTGGCGAAGCCCCTGTTCAACCAGAGAACCCAGCCTATACAGGTGTGGTGGAAGCCAAGGGGACACAGGAAGAAGGCCATGTGGGAGAAGCTCCCGTTCAACCGGAGAATCCAACCTATCAAGTTACGGAAGGGACGGTATCAGAGACAGAAACGGTAATCCTTCCATATGAAACCGAGTATGTAGCGGATGCCAATCATTACACAGATGAAGAAAGCCTTCTTCAGAAAGGCGAGGCTGGTAGTCAGGAGATTCGTCGTGTTTATAAGACAGTCAATGGTGAGAAGATTGGCGAGCCCGTGAGCACGACAACTGAAACGGTAAAAGCTCCTGTGACAGAAAAAATTAGTCGTGGGACTAAGGCGATTGAAGGCCAAACAGAGGATGTTTCGTATGAGGAAATTCCATTTAAGACGGTAACTGAACAAGATGCTACCTTGCTAAAAGGAACCGAAAGAGTTTCTCAAGCCGGTAAGAATGGGAAGAAGAAAATCACCAAGGTCTACAAGACCATCAAGGGAGTTAAAACGGCGGATGCCCCAACGGTTACGGAGGAAGTAGTTGAACAGGCGCAAGATCAGATCATTCAACAAGGGGCCAAAGAACTTGACAAGCCAACCTTGACTTTGACCCAGGTCGATAAGGAAGAATTGAAGCGCAGTGCCAAAGCTACTTATCATTTGGATAAACCAGACGGTGTGACCATCAAGTCCATCCAGGCTGTATTGAAGAAGGGTGATCAAGTGGTGAAAACCCTGACCCTTTCAGAGACGGACTTGGCAGCTGCTTTAGCGGACTTGGACTACTACAAGGATTATACGCTCGCAACGACCATGGTGTATGACCGTGGAAATGGGGATGAAGAAGAAGTTCTCAAGGAAGAACCACTGAGAATTGATCTTAAAAAAGTTGAAATCAAAAACATCAAGGAAACCAGTCTGATTAGCGTGGATGACCAAGGTCTTGAGACGGATAGTAGCCTCTTGTCTGAAACACCATTAGATGTGAAGCCTTACTACTTAAAGGTCACCACCCATGATAATAAGGTCACAAAACTGGCCGTTGATAAAATAGAAGAAGTGACGGTAGATGGCACGACCCTCTATAAAGTAACAGCCAAAGCTCCTGATCTTATCCAACGGACTGCGGACAGCCAGTTTAGTGAGGACTATATCCACTATATTGCAAAACCCAAAGCACATGAAGGTGATGTCTACTACAATTTCAACGAACTTATAAAAGCCATGCAAGCCAATCCGAATGGTACCTTTAAACTGGGTAGCAATATGAATGCGGCCAATGTCCAACCAGCAGGAAAATCTTATGTAACCAATGCCTTCAAGGGAGTTTTGGAAAGTACGGATGGAAATACATTTGCCATCCATAATATCACGCGACCACTGTTTGGGAACATCGAAGGTGGCTCGATTAAGAATCTCTTGCTTGAAAATGTTGCGATTGACCTACCTGGGACTGATCGAGTAGCCCCAATCGCAGGTGTCATCAAAAACAATGCAACTGTTGAAAATGTTAAAGTAACAGGAAGTGTTGTTGGGAACAATGACGTAGCAGGGATCGTCAATAAAATTGATGGCAGTGGGAAGGTCAGCAATGTTGCCTTTATCGGTAAACTGCACGCTGCTGGTAACAAAGGTGGCTATCTAGCGGGTGTTGTTGGTGAGAACTGGAAAGGTGTCGTTGAAAAAGCTTACGTTGATGCTGAAATCACTGGGAACAAAGCCAAAGCTGCAGGTCTCGTTTATTCCTCTCAAAATGGTGGTAATAACCACACAGTAGGTAAAGAAGGGGTTCTCAGAAACTCCGTTGCTAAAGGTTCAATTGAACTCAAAGAAGCGGTGCAATCTGGTGGATTACTAGGGACCAACTGGGCCTTGGGTGCTATTGAAGACAACATCACCATGATGAAAGTCAAAACGGGTGAGATGGTCTTTGGTCACTCAGATATTGACGCAGATGATTACTTCACCTATTCAAGAACCAAGCGCAATTATAGTGTTGACGGCGTGAGTGAAGGGAAGAAATCCTTTAACAACTCCCGTAAAATCCCAAGCATCTCTCTGGCAGAAGCTGAGCAGAAAATCGAAGCAATGGGAATCACTGCTGATAAATTTACCAGCAGCAAACCGATTGAAGATACGCTCAATCACCTCGTTAACAAAGACGATCAATACAAGGCCATCACGGGTTACGATGCGACTCGTGAGCTAGCTTACCGCAATATTGCTAAATTGCAACCATTCTACAACAAAGAATGGATTGTCGACCAAGGGAATAAATTGGCTGCAACGAGTCCTCTCTTGACCAAGGAAGTCTTGTCTGTAACGGCTATGAAGGGCAATGATTTTGTCACGGAACTAGCGGATGCGGATCACATCCTGATCCATTATGCCGATAAGACAAAAGATATCTTTAGCATGACGCCGAAAGACTCTAAAGTTAAACAAATCAAAGAGTACAGTGTAGCGGAGCTCGGTGAAGTGGTCTACACGCCAAATATGGTGGACAAAGACCGGAGCGATCTCATTGGTGCGATCGTTGAAAAATTAAGCCCTGTCGAATTACAATCAGATCCAATCTACACTCACTTAGGTCGAACAGGACCTAACAAAGTCAATGCCATTAAGAACCTTTACCTTGAAGAAAGTTTCCAAGCAGTCAAGGACAATCTGACTCACTTTGTCAAACAACTGGTTGAAAACCAAGACCATCAATTAAATACAGATGAGTCTGCCAAACGGGCCCTTATCAAGAAAGTTGATGACAACAAGGCCGCTGTTCTTCTTGGTTTGTCTTACCTCAATCGTTACTACGGAGTTAAGTTTGATAACTTCAATATCAAGCAACTCATGTTGTTCAAGCCAGATTTTTATGGGAAGAATGTTGATGTCTTAGACCGTTTGATTGAAATTGGTTCAAAAGAAGACTACATCAAAGGGACTCGTACCCACGATGCCTTCCGTGAAGTTGTGGCTAAATCGACTCTTTCTGGTAACTTAAATGACTTCCTGAAATACAATATGGAGCTCTTCACAAAAGAGACAGACTTGAATGATTGGTTCATTAAAGCAACCAAAGACAATGTCTATATTGTGGAGCCTGAGACGACCAATCCAGCGTTCGCATCTGCTAAGCATAGAGCCTATGAGGGCTTAAACAATGATGTTCACGGTAAAATGATCTTGCCACTCTTGAACTTAAAAGATGCCCATATGTTCTTGATTTCAACTTACAACACTATGGCCTATAGTTCCTTTGAGAAATATGGTAAGAACACGGAAGCAGAGCGGAATGCCTTCAAAGCGGAAATCGATAAGGTGGCGAAAGGACAGCAAAATTATCTCGATTTCTGGTCACGTCTAGCAACGGATAAGGTTCGCAATCAACTCTTGAAGAGCAATAATATGGTGCCGACCCCTGTCCTTGATAACCAAAACTACAAGGGCATTAGTACAGACCGTTACGGCCATACCAACAGTGGCAAAGATGTGGCTCCAATCCGTGAATTGTATGGTCCAACCGATCGTTACCATGCGACAGATTGGCGGATGGGAGCTGTGGCGCGAATTTACGGAAACCCGTATAAAGACGACTCTGTCTTCTTCATGGTGACCGATATGATCAGTGACTTTGGGGTCTCTGCCTTTACCCACGAAACGACGCACGTCAATGACCGGATGGTTTACTTAGGTGGTTGGAGACACCGCGAAGGAACCGATATCGAAGCCTTTGCCCAAGGCATGCTCCAAACGCCATCTGTATCCAATCCAAATGGGGAATACAAAGCCCTAGGTCTCAATATGGCCTATGAACGTCCTAACGATGGAAACCAATGGTACAACACCAATCCAAATGACCTCACCTCACGCGAGGACATTGATCGGTACATGAAAGGCTATAATGACACCCTCATGCTTCTGGATTATCTAGAAGGAGAAGCTGTCCTCAATAAAGGCAGTCAAGACTTAAACAATGCTTGGTTCAAGAAGGTTGACAAGCAATACCGAGGGGCTAATACCAAAAATCAATTTGATAAGGTGCGTCCTTTGAGTGATGAGGAAAAAGCCATTACCTTACATACAGTAGATGATCTCATCACCAATAACTTCATGACCAATCGTGGTCCTGGAAATGGAGTCTATAATCCATCGGACTTTGGTTCAGCCTATGTGACGGTACCGATGATGACAGGGATCTATGGTGGAAACACCAGTGAAGGGGCTCCTGGAGCCATGTCCTTCAAACACAATACCTTTAGACTCTGGGGTTACTATGGCTATGAAAAAGGCTTCTTAGGCTATGCTTCAAACAAGTATAAACAAGAATCCAAACAAGCAGGTCATGCGACTTTAGGGGATGATTACATCATTCAAAAGATTTCTGATGGTAAATTCAGTACCCTTGAAGACTGGAAGAAAGCATACTTCAATGAAGTGGTGACCAGTGCCAAAAATGGAATGCAGGCTATTGAAGTTGATGGCACTACTTACAGCACTTATGATGACTTGAAACAAGCTTTCGCTACTGCAGTTGAAAAAGATCAGACCAGCTTGAAGAATGGTGCTGTTAAATTTGACCATACCCTTGCCTTGAAAGAAAAAATCTTTAAGAAATTACTGCAACAAACAGACAGTTTCAAAACGTCTATCTTTAAATAATCGAATTCTCTCATCTGCTGAGCAGGTGAGAGTTTTTTTAGAAGAAAAAATGAATAGAGGTGGACAAAGCGTCTAAAAATTAAAAGAAATCAATCGTAGATAGGAAAAATTATCATATTAAAAAAATAACGTAATTTCACTAAAACGCTTACTTTTATAGGAAATATTTGACTATTATATCTTTTAGGAGTAAACTAAGGAGGTAAAATTTATAAAAGGAGAATTCATCATGAATTTAACATTTTTAGGTCTTTGTTTAGCCTGTTTTGGTGTATCACTGGCAGAAGGTTTGATGATGAGTAGCTTATTGAAATCTGCGTCTCGTCAACCAGAAATTATCGGTCAATTGCGTAGCCTCTTGATTCTTGGTGTTGCCTTTGTCGAAGGTACTTTCTTCGTAACCTTGGTTATGGCCTTTATTATCAAATAGACGCTTCTATTTTAGAAAAGGAGGTGTCAAACCTTGGAAGAAAGTATCAATCCAACGATTACTCTTGGACCTGTATCTTTTAATTTGACCCTACTTGCTATGACCCTGATTTCTGTTTTCGCCGTTTTTGGCTTCATTTATTGGGCCAGTCGAAAAATGTCGATCCGACCAAAAGGCAAACAAAATGTGCTGGAATACGCATATGACTTTGTCGTAGGCTTTACAAAAGGAAATATTGGGGAACATTACATAAAGGACTATTCCTTGTTCTTGTTTGTTCTTTTCCTCTTTCTTTTAGTAGCCAATAACATTGGATTGATGGCTAAAATCGAAACGACCAATGGTTACAATTTGTGGACATCACCAACCGCTAACCTGGGTTATGACTTTGCCTTTTCATTTTTGATCACCTTAATCGCCCATGTAGAAGGAATTCGCAGACGTGGTGTGAAGGAATATTTAAAGGCTTTTGTGACACCCGGATTTATGACCCCCATGAATATTTTGGAAGAATTAACGAACTTTGCCTCCTTGGCACTTCGGATCTTCGGAAATATCTTTGCGGGTGAGGTACTAGCAAGCTTGCTTGTGACTTTGTCGCATCAAGCTGTTTATTGGTATCCATTTGCCTTTATTGGAAGCATGGCGTGGACAGCGTTTTCGATTTTCATTTCATGTATCCAAGCCTATGTGTTTACCATGTTGTCATCAATTTATATTGGTAAGAAAATTAATGGTGAAGAGTAAGTAGAGGAGGAGTAGAAGAATGCATGTATCAATGAGTGAAATTATTGGTAACTTTATTCTCATTGCTGGTTCCTTCCTATTATTAATCTTTTTAATAAAGAAATTTGCATGGAACAATATCAATGGAATTTTAGAAGCGCGTGCCAAAAAGATTACAGATGATATTGATGGAGCAGAATCAGCTCGTCAAAAAGCTGAGGAACTAGCAAGTAAACGTGAAGAAGAGTTGGCAGGTAGCCGCAAAGAAGCTGCGTCTATCGTCGAAAATGCAAAGGAAACTGCAGAAAAGAACAAATCTCAGATCCTTTCAGAAGCCACTCAAGAAGCAGTACGTTTGAAAGAAAAAGCGCAACAAGAAATTGCGCATAACAAAGAAGAAGCATTGAACAGTATCAAAGGCGATGTGGCAGATCTCACTGTCAATCTTGCCAGCAAATTGTTGAGCCAACAGCTGGATGCTGAAGGTCAACGCCAACTGATCGATCGCTATCTTGATGAATTAGGAGAAGCCTAATGGACAAAAAGCAACTGATGGTGATTGAGAAATATACCCAGCCTTTTGTTCAATTGGTCTTTGAAAAAGGAGAACAAGATCTAGTCTTTGAAAAATTGACCCAAATCAAGGCTATTTTTGAGGAGACTGGACTTGCTAACTTCTTAGCTCATATCGGTGTAGAGGATGAAGAGAAAGCAAAAAGTCTCAGACTTTTTCAACCCTCTGATTCACAATTACTCGACCATTTGATTGAAGTGGTTATTCTCAATCATCGTGAAGCCTTATTTTATGACATTGTAACGATTTGTTTGGATCAGATTCAACTGTTGAGCAACGCTTTTGTCGTCACTGTTACGACGGTTGCTGGTTTGGATCCTGTTCAAGAGCAAAAGCTAATCCCCATTATCGAAAGAAAATTCGGGATTCAAGTTCGCTCGATCCAACAAAAGATCGATCCAGATTTAATTGGTGGCTTTGTCGTGACAGCCAATCATAAAACGTTGGATACCAGTCTCAAACACCAATTGCAAGTTATAAAATCTAAATTGAAATAGAAAGTGGTGTGAATTTTGGCGATTAACGCACAAGAAATCAGCGCTTTAATTAAGCAACAAATTGAAAATTTCAAGCCAAACTTTGACGTCACTGAGACAGGTGTTGTAACCTACATTGGTGACGGGATTGCCCGTGCTCATGGGCTTGAAAATGCCATGAGTGGTGAGTTGTTGATCTTTGAAAATGGCTCATACGGGATGGCCCAAAACTTAGAGACAACGGATGTCGGGATCATCATCTTGGGTGATTTCACGGATATTCGTGAAGGAGACTCTGTCCGTCGTACAGGTAAAATCATGGAAGTCCCTGCAGGGGATGCCTTGATTGGTCGGGTTGTCAACCCACTGGGCCAACCAGTAGATGGTTTGGGTGAGATTGTGACAGATAAATTCCGTCCAGTTGAAACACCAGCTCCTGGCGTTATGCAACGGAAATCTGTCTCAGAACCCCTACAAACTGGTTTGAAAGCCATTGATGCCCTTGTTCCAATCGGACGTGGTCAACGGGAATTGATTATCGGGGACCGTCAAACAGGGAAAACTTCGATTGCCATCGATACCATCTTGAACCAAAAGGGCCAAGACATGATCTGTATCTATGTGGCGATTGGTCAAAAAGAATCAACAGTTCGTACGCAAGTAGAAACTCTTCGTAAATACGGAGCCATGGATTATACGATTGTGGTAACCGCTTCGGCTTCTCAACCGTCTCCATTGCTTTACTTGGCCCCTTATGCTGGGGTTGCTATGGCAGAAGAGTTCATGTATAACGGTAAACACGTTTTGATCGTCTATGATGATTTGTCAAAACAAGCCGTAGCCTACCGTGAATTGTCCCTTCTTCTTCGTCGTCCACCAGGACGTGAAGCCTTCCCAGGGGATGTCTTCTATCTCCACAGCCGTTTGTTGGAACGTTCAGCTAAAGTTTCAGATGAATTGGGTGGGGGCTCTATTACAGCTCTTCCAATCATTGAAACCCAAGCAGGAGATATCTCTGCTTATATCGCAACCAACGTGATTTCGATCACAGATGGACAAATCTTCTTGCAAGATAGTTTGTTCAATGCTGGTATTCGTCCAGCCATTGATGCAGGTTCTTCTGTATCCCGTGTAGGGGGAGCTGCCCAAATCAAGGCTATGAAGAAAGTTGCGGGTACCCTTCGTATCGACCTTGCTTCATATCGTGAATTGGAAGCCTTCACGAAATTTGGTAGTGACTTGGATGCTGCGACTCAAGCGAAATTGAACCGTGGTCGCCGAACAGTTGAAGTCTTGAAACAACCCGTTCATGAACCATTGACAGTTGAAAAACAAGTCGTGATCTTGTATGCCTTGACTCATGGTTTCTTAGATAGTGTTCCAGTAGACGACATTCTTCGTTTCCAAGAAGAGTTGTTTGATTACTTTGAAGCACATTATGATCAAATCTTTGAGACGATTCGTTCGACACATGATCTTCCAGCAGAAGAAGAACTGGATGCAGCCCTTACAGAATTTGTCAACCAGTCAAATTTCAAATAGAAATAGGAGTGGAAGATGGCAGTTTCATTAAATGATATAAAAAATAAAATTGCATCCACTAAAAATACCAGTCAAATTACCAATGCCATGCAGATGGTGTCTGCTGCTAAACTGGGGAAATCTGAGCAAGCAGCCAAGGATTTTCAGGTTTATGCCGCTAAGGTACGTAAGTTATTAACAGACTTGCTCCATGGACATGAAACAGAAAATGCCAAGTCCCATCCCATGTTGGTGAGTCGGCCGGTAAAAAAGACAGCTTATATCGTGATTACATCTGATCGTGGTTTGGTCGGAGGCTACAATGCCTCCATCCTTAAAACCATGATGGAAATGAAGGCAGAATACCATCCAACTGGGGATGACTTTGAAGTGATCTGTATTGGAAGTGTCGGTGCGGATTTCTTCCGTGCCCGTGGAATTCATCCGGTTTATGAATTGCGTGGTTTGCCTGATCAGCCTAGCTTTAAGGAAGTTCGTACGATCATTTCGAAAACAGTCCAAATGTATCAGGAAGGCTTGTTTGATGAGTTGTACGTCTGTTACAACCATCACGTCAACAGTTTGACTAGTCAAATGCGGGTAGAACAGATGCTTCCGATTATTGATTTGGACCCCAATGAAGCAGATGAGGATTACGTATTGAATCTAGAATTGGAATCTAGTCGAGATGCCATTTTGGATCAATTGCTCCCTCAATTTGCTGAAAGCATGATCTATGGTGCCATTATTGATGCTAAAACAGCTGAAAATGCTGCGGGGATGATGGCCATGCAAACTGCAACAGACAATGCCAAGAAAGTCATTGATGAATTAACGATTCAATACAACCGTGCTCGTCAAGCAGCGATTACGCAAGAAATTACAGAAATCGTTGCAGGTGCTAGCGCCCTTGAATAGTTGTCGGATACAATTTTAAATACAAAAACAGATGCTCGAAAGAGAACTTTTGAGCAGTAGAAATTACTTAGAATAGGAGAATGACATGAGTTTAGGCAAAATTTCTCAGGTCGTAGGTCCCGTCGTAGACGTTGCCTTTTCCGTTGGAGATAAACTTCCTGAGATCAATAATGCGCTTGTAGTCTATAAAAATGACCAACAAAAATCAAAAGTCGTTCTTGAAGTAGCTTTGGAACTTGGTGATGGGGTCGTACGGACCATCGCCATGGAATCAACTGATGGTTTAACACGTGGAATGGAAGTCTTGGACACTGGTCGTCCAATCTCTGTTCCTGTCGGAAAAGAAACCTTGGGACGTGTCTTCAATGTTCTTGGAGATACCATTGACTTGGATCAACCTTTTCCTGAGGATGCTCCTCGTGACTCCATCCACAAAAAAGCTCCATCCTTTGACGAGCTCTCTACTTCAGAAGAAATTCTTGAAACAGGGATCAAGGTTATTGACCTCTTAGCCCCTTATTTGAAAGGTGGGAAGGTCGGACTCTTCGGTGGTGCCGGAGTTGGGAAGACCGTCTTGATTCAAGAATTAATCCATAATATTGCCCAAGAACACGGTGGGATTTCTGTATTTACCGGTGTTGGGGAACGGACACGTGAAGGGAATGACCTTTACTGGGAAATGAAAGAATCTGGCGTTATTGAAAAAACAGCCATGGTCTTTGGACAAATGAATGAGCCACCTGGAGCACGGATGCGTGTTGCCTTGACTGGTTTGACTATTGCGGAATACTTCCGTGATGTCGAAGGTCAGGACGTTCTCTTGTTTATCGACAATATCTTCCGTTTCACCCAAGCCGGATCTGAAGTATCAGCCCTTTTGGGACGGATGCCATCAGCCGTTGGTTACCAACCTACTTTGGCAACTGAAATGGGGCAATTGCAAGAACGGATTACGTCAACGAAGAAAGGTTCTGTTACATCCATCCAAGCCATCTATGTGCCAGCCGATGACTATACAGACCCAGCGCCAGCAACCGCTTTTGCCCACTTGGATTCAACCACCAACTTGGAACGTAAATTGGTACAATTGGGGATCTACCCTGCGGTGGATCCATTGGCATCAAGCTCACGTGCCCTTTCTCCAGAAATCGTAGGAGAAGAACACTATGCAGTAGCTTCTGAAGTCAAACGCGTCCTTCAACGTTACCATGAATTGCAAGATATCATTGCTATCTTGGGGATGGATGAATTGTCTGACGAAGAAAAGACCTTGGTTGCTCGTGCTCGCCGGATCCAATTCTTCTTGTCACAAAACTTCAACGTTGCGGAACAATTTACAGGTCAACCTGGTTCTTATGTACCAGTTGGAGAAACTGTTCGTGGCTTTAAAGAAATTTTGGACGGGAAATATGACCATCTTCCTGAAGATGCCTTTCGTGGTGTTGGATCGATCGAAGATGTGATCGCCAAAGCTGAAAAAATGGGATTCTAAGAAGAGGTGAAAGATGAGTCAAATGAACGTCCAAATCGTTACACCGGATGGACTGGTTTATGATCATCATGCCGCATTTGTATCTGTCAAGACAATTGATGGTGAATTAGGGATTTTACCTCATCATATCAATACCATTGCGGTTTTGGCTGTAGACCAAGTAAAGGTTCGTCGTGTCGACGATGACAAACATATTGATTGGATTGCAGTCAATGGGGGGATTATCGAAGTAGCTGATAATGTCATTACCATTGTTGCCGATTCTGCCGAACGTGCTCGAGATATCGACATTAGTCGTGCAGAACGTGCCAAACTGCGAGCTGAAAAAGCGATTGAAGAAGCCAAAGATCAGCATTCGGTTGATATGGAACGTCGTGCTAAAATTGCTCTTCAACGCGCCATTAACCGGATTAATGTCGGAAATCGTTTATAAGATATTCAAAATAAGGTGGAGGTTTTGTCCTCACCTTATTTTTGTTGGGAGAGAATCAAAAGAAGAAAGTACGGACCAAATATGGTATAATAGCTGTATGATTCAAATGATTTTTAATCTTTCAAGCCATCTATTGTTTATCTTTTTTGCCTATTACCTATTGATGAACCTGGTTCAATGGGAAAAGTTTTTAAAAGTAAGTGCTGAAAATGCAGTTAAAATTCGTTTTTTGATCTTGATGATCAGCATTGGAATCGGCTATCTAGCCAGCTCATTTTTTATCAGTGTTTATGAGATGAGTCGGCAGATTTTTATTGGCCAATTCTAGCCACATTTTATAAAAAATATGGTATGATAGAAAGCGTGACTTTAAGAAATTGGAGAACAATCCCGTATGGAAAAAATAATCGTTAATGGTGGTCATAATCGACTGGTTGGAACCGTCAAAATCGAAGGAGCAAAAAATGCTGTCCTTCCTCTTCTTGCTGCAACAGTTCTAGCAAGCGAGGGCGTGACAACCTTGAAAAATGTACCTGTTTTATCAGATGTCTTTACAATGAACAATGTTGTTCGTGGGTTGAATGCACAAGTAACCTTCAATGAAGAAGACAATACAGTTGTCGTAGATGCGCAAGCAAAATTATCAGAGGAAGCGCCTTATAAATATGTGAGTAAGATGCGGGCTTCTATCGTTGTCTTAGGTCCTGTCTTGGCACGCAATGGCCATGCCAAAGTTTCCATGCCTGGAGGCTGTACGATCGGTAGTCGTCCGATTGACCTCCATCTCAAAGGTCTGGAAGCTATGGGAGCTGAAATTACCCAAACAGCCGGCTATATTGAAGCAAAAGCAGATCGTCTCAAAGGTGCACACATCTATATGGACTTCCCATCAGTAGGTGCGACACAAAATATTATGATGGCCGCAACCTTGGCAGATGGAGTCACTGTGATTGAAAATGCAGCTCGGGAACCTGAAATTGTTGACCTAGCTCTCTTGCTGAATAAAATGGGGGCTAATGTTAAGGGAGCAGGAACTGAGACCTTGACCATCGTTGGTGTGGAGAGCTTGCACGGTGCAAACCACAATGTTGTGCAAGACCGCATCGAGGCTGGAACCTTTATGATTGGGGCAGCCATGACTGGTGGAGATGTCTTAATCGAAGATGCCATTTGGGAACACAACCGTCCGCTTCTATCTAAGATGCAGGAGATGGGGGTAACGGTAACCGAAGAAGAAAATGGAATTCGGATTCAATCGGATATCAGTAAGCTCCGTCCAGTGACCGTTAAAACTCTTCCCTACCCAGGATTTCCAACCGATATGCAGGCTCAATTCACAGCCTTGATGGCCATGGCTAAAGGTGAGTCTACCATGATTGAAACGGTCTTTGAGAATCGCTTCCAGCATTTGGAAGAAATGCGTCGGATGGGCGTTCACTCGGATATTATGCGGGATACAGCTCGTATCGTTGGAGGGGAAAGCTTCCAAGGTGCAGAGGTTATGTCGACCGATTTACGAGCAAGTGCAACCTTGGTCTTGATGGGCTTGGTAGCAGAAGGAGAAACAAAGGTCAGCAAATTAAGTCACTTAGATCGTGGTTATTATCAATTCCATGAGAAATTGGTGGCGCTAGGTGCAGACGTGAAACGTGTAGAGGAAGAAGACGATGAAAACTAATCTTCGCTATGTTGGAAAACAGCTAGGAATTGTCCTCCTGTTGGCTGTGATTGGAATCATCATTTTTGCAGTTGGTTTGGTCATTGGCTATGGAGTGATTGGCGATGGGAAAAATCCATGGTCCATTCTCTCTCCGGACACTTGGTCAGAGATCGTTGGGAAGCTAACAGGCAATTAAGCTTTTAACTAAAATTGAGTAAAAAGGAGAGCAGCGAATCGAGTCAATGACCCATCTAGCGCTGCTCTTTTTTGGAGAGAGATATGGCAAAACAAACAGTAAGCAAACGAACCAAACAAACCCTAGCAGGTTTTGTGGTGGCAACAGCTCTAGCTATCGGGGGCTATTATTTTAATCAACCGACGGTAAAAGAAGCGACAGATCAGGTTGTTTCGGTGGTGACTAGTAGCCAACAAGAAACACCCAGTAAAGAGTTAGCTAGCTCTGTACTAACGAAATCTGCCCGTTCACAATTAGGGAATGACTTGGAATGGAACGGTGCTGGAGCCTTTGTAGTTAAGGGGAATCGGACAGATCTGGATACCAGTGTGGCTAGTCAACCCTATGCGGATAACAAGACAAAAGAAGTGAATGGAAAGACCGTACCGACGGTTGCGAACGCTATTATGACCAAGGCGACTCGCCAGTATAGAGATCGGGAGGCAACAGGAAGTGGTCTAACCGATTGGAAACCAGCAGGTTGGCATCAGGTCCATAATCTAGCAGGCGAGTATGACCATGCTGTGGATCGGGGCCACCTATTGGGCTATGCCTTGATCGGTAATCTCAAAGGTTTCGATGCTTCGACTAGCAATCCCAAAAATATCGCCGTACAAACGGCATGGTCCAATCAAGCCAATGACCCTCATTCCACCGGTCAAAACTACTACGAGACCCTGGTTCGAAAAGCACTGGATAAGAACAAGCGGATCCGCTATCGGGTGACCTTGATCTACAACCATCCAGAAGATCTGATTCCATTAGGATCACAGATCGAAGCCAAATCGAGTGATGGGACCCTTGAGTTCAATGTCTTTGTTCCCAATGTTCAAAGTGGGATTAGCCTGGATTATCAGACAGGCAAAGTAACCGTTCATCAATAAGCTGGAAAGCGCAATTATTTAAGTTATTTTTAAGAATGGGGTGTTACAATTGCATACCTTCTTTAAGAGAAAGGAGAATGTATGAGAACCATTTTTCGATTTTTCAGAGGAATCCTTCGCATGGCTTGGAGTCTTTTTTGGGGATTTTTCTGGACCATTGCCATCAGTTTTCTCGTCCTAGTGGGGATCATCTATTTCACAGATTCTCCTAGTTCTGGTATGGATGGAGTTGGCCGAGCTGCCCAAAAGGTTGTCTATCAAGTCGGCAATTTATTTGGTGATCAGGGTTTTGCATCGCGCTTCGGGATGACACCTAGCTCACAGACCACGCAGACGGACAATCATGAGCATAGCGGGGCTCGCTGGGAAAAAGCGGAAGCCACGGTCTACCTGGATCCCAATATCAGTCAAACTTTTGTAAAAGCTTATCGGGATGCTATTGAGGCTTGGAACCAAACAGGCGCCTTTACCTTCAAGTTGGTTACAAATGAAAAAGAGGCTAATGTGGTCTTGACGGAAATGGATAACGCATCGGTTTCTGCAGCAGGAGAGACTGCCTCTCAGACCAACCTCTTAACCAACCGCTTCACCCACATCACAGTGCGTCTCAATCGCCATTATCTTTTAAATTATGTCTATAACTATAGTTATGATCGGATTGTCAATACAGCTGAGCATGAGCTAGGCCATGCCATTGGGCTGGACCACACTGATGGAGAATCGGTCATGCAACCAGCTGGCTCCTTCTACAGTATTCAGGATACAGATGTGGAAGCAGTCCGACAATTATACAAGGAAGAATAAGTTTTAAAATACTTTCGAAAGTTCTGAGCCTCAAGGGGCTCAGGATTTTTTTGATGGCTCGTCTTTCCTTGTTTAATCTGAAAAAAGATAGTAAAATAGGGACATGATTATTTTACAAGCCAACAAAATTGAACGCTCTTTTGCAGGGGAGGTTCTTTTTGATAATATCAGCCTGCAGGTGGATGAACGGGACCGGATTGCCCTGGTCGGAAAGAACGGAGCCGGCAAGTCTACCCTCTTAAAAATCTTGGTGGGAGAAGAAGAACCAACTTCAGGAGAAATCAATAAAAAGCGGGATCTTTCTCTCTCTTATTTAGCCCAGGATAGTCGCTTTGAGTCGTCCAATACCATCTACGATGAGATGCTCCATGTCTTTGACGACCTCCGTAAAACGGAGAAAACTTTGCGGCAGATGGAGCTTGAGATGGGGGAAAAAACTGGGGCTGACTTAGAAAAACTCATGCAGGACTATGACCGTCTCTCGGAAGAATTCCGTCAGGCAGGTGGCTTCACCTATGAAGCAGATATCCGCGCGATTCTCAATGGCTTTAAGTTCGATGAGTCCATGTGGCAGATGAAGATTGAAGAGCTATCAGGAGGGCAAAATACCCGTCTAGCTCTGGCCAAGATGCTTCTAGAAAAACCAAATCTCTTGGTACTGGACGAGCCGACCAACCACTTGGATATTGAGACCATCGCCTGGTTGGAAAACTATCTGGTCAATTATAGCGGAGCCCTTCTCATTGTCAGCCACGACCGGTATTTCCTAGATAAGGTCGCAACCATTACCTTGGATTTGACCAAGCATTCCTTGGACCGCTATGTCGGCAATTACTCGAGTTTTGTGGAACAAAAGGAGCAAAAACTGCTGACCGAAGCCAAGAACTACGAGAAGCAACAAAAAGAAATTGCTGCGCTGGAAGACTTTGTTAATCGCAATTTGGTGCGGGCGTCGACTACCAAGCGGGCCCAGTCTCGGCGCAAGCAGTTGGAAAAAATGGAGCGCCTGGACAAGCCAGAAGCTGGGACCAAGTCTGCCCATATGACCTTCCATGCCGATAAGACTTCGGGAAATGTCGTCCTGACAGTAGAAGAGGCAGCCGTCGGCTATGACGATCAAATCCTGTCAGAGCCCATCAATCTGGATATCCGCAAGATGAATGCGGTCGCTATTGTGGGACCAAATGGGATCGGGAAATCGACCTTAATCAAGTCCATCGTCGGACAGATTCCTTTTATCAAGGGGGAAGCTCGTTTTGGGGCCAATGTCGAGGTGGGTTACTATGATCAGACCCAAAGTAAACTAACGCCTCACAACAGTGTCTTGGATGAGCTCTGGAATGACTTTAAACTGACGCCAGAAGTGGAAATTCGCAATCGCCTGGGAGCCTTTCTTTTCTCTGGGGATGATGTCAAGAAAACCGTCGGCATGCTGTCGGGTGGAGAGCGGGCCCGCTTGCTCTTGGCTAAACTATCCATGGAAAATAACAATTTCTTGATTCTCGATGAGCCGACCAACCACTTGGATATCGATAGCAAGGAAGTGCTGGAAAATGCCTTGATTGATTTTGATGGGACCTTGCTCTTTGTCAGTCACGACCGTTACTTTATCAACCGGGTGGCCACACAAGTCTTGGAACTGTCGGAAGAAGGCTCAACTCTTTATCTAGGAGACTACGACTATTATCTGGAGAAAAAAGCGGAGTTAGAGGCTCTTGCTGCAGCGCAAGCAGAAGCTGTGCCTGTTTCTTCGATGGAAGAAGTAGCAAGTAATGATTATCATCTGCAAAAGCAAAACCAAAAGGAACTCCGGAAAATCACTCGTCGCATTGAGCAATTGGAAGCGGAGATGGAAGAGCTGGATCAAAAAATCCAAGACATCACCGAAACCATGCATAGCACCAACGATGCAGCTGACTTGGTTCAACTGCAAAGCGAGCTGGATCAACTAACTGTCCAGCAGGAAGCAGTCATGGAAGAGTGGGCAGAACTGTCAGAGCAGGTGGAATAGATGGAAAATTTAGGAAAAGTTTTTCGTGAATTTCGAATCAGTAAAAATTATTCGTTAAAAGAAGCTGCAGGAGAAGCTTGCTCGACTTCCCAATTATCCCGTTTTGAATTGGGGGAGTCGGATCTGGCTGCTTCGCGCTTCTTTGACATTTTGGACAATATCCATGTGACGATTGAGAATTTTATGGATAAGGCCAGAAATTTTCAACACCATGAGCATGTCGCTTTGATGGCTCAGTTGGTTCCTCTTTATTACGCCAATGATATTGCAGGTTTTAAAAAGCTTCAAAGAGAACAACTTGAAAAAGCCAAGAGTTCGACCAATCCTCTCTATTTTGAGCTGAACTGGATCCTGCTACAAGGGCTGATTTGCCAGAGAGATGCCAGCTACACGATGAAGCAGCGTGATCTGGATAAGGTGGCGGATTACCTCTTTCAAACGGAAGAGTGGACCATGTATGAATTGATCCTCTTTGGCAATCTCTACAGCTTTTATGAGGTGGACTATGTCACACGGCTTGGGAGAGAAGTGATGGAGCGTGAAGATTTCTACAAAGAAATTGGTCGCCATCGCAAACTGGTCTTGATTCTAGCCCTGAATTGCTACCAACATTGTTTAGAACATCGTTCTTTTGAAAACGCCAGCTATTTTGAAGCCTATGTAGAAAAGATTATCGGCAAGAGCATCAAGCTCTACGAACGCAATGTCTTTCATTATCTCAAAGGATTTGCCCTCTATCAGAAGGGGCAAACAGAAGAAGGGCGGCAGCAAATGCAGGAAGCCATGCATATTTTTGACGTGCTGGGACTGCCAGAGCAGGTGGCCTATTATCAAGAACACTTTGATAAATTTGTAAAAAATGAATGTTCTAAATAGGACAGTGATAAAGGAGATTTTATGAACCGACATGCGGTCCAATTAATTAGTCGTGGAGCTATTAACAAAATTGGAAATATGCTCTATGATTATGGGAATAGTGTCTGGCTGGCCTCGATGGGGACTATAGGAAAGACGGTATTAGGGATCTATCAGATTTCTGAGTTAGTGACAGGGATTCTCGTGAATCCTTTTGGAGGAGTGATTTCAGACCGTTTTTCTCGTCGCAAGATTTTGATGACGACTGACCTGGTTTGTGGACTCCTTTGTTTGGCGATTTCTTTTATCACAAATGATAGCTTGATGATTGCGGCTCTTATTTTTGCCAATATTGTTCAGGCCATTGCCTTTGGTTTTTCTCGACCTGCCAATAAAGCCATTATTACCGAGGTAGTAGAGAAAGAAGAGATTGTGACCTATAACGCTCACTTGGAGTTAGTCTTACAGGTTGTTAGTGTCTGTTCACCTGTTTTTTCTTTCCTAGTTCTACAATTTGCCAGTCTTCATATGACCCTCTTATTAGATGCACTGACCTTTTTCATTGCCTTTGTCCTAGTGGCTTTCCTTCCGAAAGAAGAAGCTAAGGTTCAAGAAAGGAGACAGTTTACCGGGAAAGATATTTTTTCTGATATCAAGGATGGGTTAGACTATATCTGGCATCAGAAAGAGATTTTCTTTCTCTTATTGGTGGCTTCTAGCGTCAATTTCTTTTTTGCAGCTTTTGAGTTTTTACTTCCCTTCTCGAATCGTCTATACGGGGTTAAAGGAGCTTATGCGACCATTTTAACGCTGGGAGCTATTGGATCTATTCTAGGAGCGCTTGTTGCCAATAAAATGAAATCAAGTATGAAAATTCTCCTGTTTTTACTGCTCATGGCAGGGGTCGGAGTGTTCATAATGGGCTTGCCCCTTCCGCCTTATCTTTCCTTTTCAGGAAATCTGATCTGTGAATTTTTTGTGACCATTTTCGACATCCACGTTTTTACTCAAGTACAAACCAAGGTGGAAGATGATTATCTAGGTAGAGTCTTGAGCACAATTTATACTTTGGCTGTTCTCTTTATGCCCATCGCCAAAGGGTTGATGACTTGGTTGCCAAGTGTCCGCATGGAATCATTTCTTTTTATTGGAGCTGGGGTTATTCTCTTTTCACTCTTGGCTCAGCTAGTAGCTAAGCAACTTCAATCAAAAGAACTGTAGGGATCCTTTGATAAATTTGTAAAATATTAATTTTCCCAAATAGGGGACAAAATGAAAACCTCTTTCATGAACTGATACAATAGTTTCAGAAAATGAAGGAGGTTTTTTATGAATCGACATGCTATCCAGTTGATTGCTCGTGGGGCGATCAATAGAATGGGAAATATGCTCTATGACTATGGGAACAGTGTTTGGCTGGCCTCGATGGGGACGGTAGGAAAGACAGTGTTGGGGATTTATCAGATTTCTGAACTCGTCACCTCCATTCTAGTCAATCCATTTGGAGGCGTGATCTCAGACCGTTTTTCCCGTCGCAAGATTTTGATGACGACCGACTTGGTTTGTGGTCTCCTTTGTTTGGGCATTTCCTTAATCAGGAATAATCGTTGGATGATTGCAGCCCTGATTGTTGCCAATATTGTCCAGGCCATGGCCTTTGCATTTTCTCGTACGGCCAACAAAGCCATTATCACTGAGGTTGTAGAGAAGGACGAGATTGTGACCTATAATGCCCACTTGGAGTTGGTCTTACAAGTGGTGGGTGTTAGCTCTCCTGTGTTCTCTTTCCTTGTTTTACAATTTGCCAGTCTCCATGTGACCCTCTTACTGGATGCACTGACCTTTTTCATCGCCTTTGTCCTAGTGGCATTCCTTCCGAAAGAAGAAGCCAAGGTTCAGGAAAAGAAACGTTTTACGGGAAAAGATATTTTTGCGGACATCAAGGATGGACTGCACTATATCTGGCATCAAAAAGAAATTTTCTTTCTCTTGTTAGTGGCTTCCAGCGTCAATTTCTTTTTTGCAGCCTTTGAATTTTTACTTCCCTTTTCCAATCGACTCTACGGGGTCAAGGGCGCTTATGCGACTATCTTAACCTTGGGCGCTATCGGTTCCATCATTGGAGCCTTGATTGCTAATAAATTTAAATCAAGTATGGAGATGCTTCTCTTTTTATTGATCTTAACAGGAGTAGGAGTATTCATGATGGGCTTGCCTCTTCCTCCTCTTCTTTCCTTTTCTGGAAATTTAGTCTGCGAACTCTTTATGACGATTTTTAATATCCACTTTTTTACCCAAGTGCAAACCAAGGTAGAAGGAGACTACCTGGGCAGGGTCTTAAGCACCATTTTTACCCTAGCCATTCTCTTTATGCCTATCGCCAAAGGCTTGATGACCTGGTTACCAAGTGTCCGAGTAGAATCCTTTCTCCTGATTGGAGCTGGAGTTATTCTCTTTTCACTCCTAGCACAAGTAGTCGCAAAAGAATTGCATGCAAAAAGTCATTAGAAAAGCATGAAAAAAGCACCGATCGGTGCTTTTTTAGTTGTTATTTTTTTCTTCTATTTTAACTTCTTTCTTTTCTTCCTCTAGTTGCTTTTGAGTGCTCTTGAGTTCTTTTTTTAGTGAGAAGCCCTTTGAAAAATTAACCAAGGTCATGACAAATGCACCCAAGAGGACACAGAGCAAGATCAGAATGATCAAGGGCAATTTAAATTGGACCAAGAGGAAATTCACAGTGACTGATTGCATGTTTGCAAGGGAAATACCAGCAATCAATAAAATTAAAAGTAATAAAGCAATGTAGTGTAGATTATTTTTGTTCATCATTATCTCCTTATTGTTCAGCAGGGGCCTTGCTTTTCACATCAGCGTATTCTTCCGGCTGCTCTAGGCTTAGAATCTCCTCATAAGCCGGTAGGGAAAGGTCCTTGCCATATTTATTTTTTAAGGCAGTGCTCACCAAGCGATAGGCCAAATTGGCATTTCGGGACAAGATAGGGCCGTGGAAGTAGCTGCCAAAGACGTTCTTGTAATGAACCCCTTCGCATCCATCTTCTTTGTTGTTCCCATTTCCATAGACTACCTTGCCCAGCGGTTTTTCATCCTCAGCCAAGAAGGTCCGACCTTGGTGGTTTTCAAAACCATAATAGGTTTCGTTAAATTCTTCGTTATGGATTTTGATATCACCGATATAGCGGTTGTTGACTTGGTTGAGCGTATAGTGGCCCATAATACCAAGTCCCTCAATACGTTTGCCAGAAGCTTCAATGTAGTATTGGCCTAGAAGCTGAAAGCCACCACAAATAGCAAGGACGACGCCATCGTCATGAATGAAGCGTTCGAGGTCTTCTTTTTTATCTGGTAGGTCCTCAGATACAATGGTCTGTTCGTAGTCTTGCCCGCCGCCGAAAAAGGCGATATCGTAGGCATCAGGGTCGAACCGGTCTTTGAGAGAGACGATATCAACAGTGACATGGGCTCCAAGCTTTTCCGCAACGTACTTGAGCATGAGGATATTCCCATTGTCCCCATAGGTATTCATTAAATTGCCGTAGAGATGGGCAATGCGCAGGCTGTAGGGATACTGTGCCTGTTCAGAAGATTCTAGGGAAGTATATGTCATTAGTGCATCTCCTTTTCAATCAGGTGTTCTTGGGCCAAGAGTTCACGAAATTCTAGCATGGCTGTATAGGTAGCTAAAATGTAAGCGTGAGGGGTTTCCTGTTGCTGGATACGTTGGAAGACCTCTTTTAATTCAGCCATTTCTGTGATCTTTTCAGCCGGATAGCCAGTGACCCGGAGTCGCCGAGCGATCTCAGAGTGGCGTACTCCTCCGGCGTTAATCTCTGGGATGTCCATCTGGGTGATTTGCTCAAAGTCGGCATCCCAAATCCAGCTGGTGTCGATCCCATCTGCATAATTCGCATTAAGGAGGACTGATAAGCTGAAGGAATACGGCGCTAGTTTGATCATTTCAATGGCTTGGGTCGCACCAACCGGATTTTTAATCAGGACCAAGGTACATTCCTTATCCCCAATCTTAAAGGTTTCCTGGCGACCAAAGACAGCGCGACTGCGATCAAATCCTTGCTTAATCACTTCAGGTTGTACTCCAAAGAATCCAGCAACAGAGACAGCTGCTAAGGCATTGTAGATGTTGTAGAGACCACCGATATTGACGTGGTAATCTTGCCCTTGGATCCGGAAGTTGGAAGATCGATGGGTTAAAGAGAGGAGATCCGATACGGCATAGGTCAGTGGTGGCCGGTGGAAACCACAGTGCTCACAGATATAATCTCCCAGGTTAGCATAGGTATTGAGCTTGTACTTGAGGATGTTGTGGCAATGCGGGCACAGGATTCCTTCGGTATTGTAATGGGCTAGTTGTGGCTCTGATTTTTCTGTATCAAATCCATAATATTGGATCGGATTGGATAAGGTCTGACTATTAAAGAGCGGACTATCTCCATTTAACAGAACCGTCGCAGTTGGGACCTTGTGAATGGCATCCAAAATCATTTGGTAGGTTGTATAGATCTCACCGTAGCGGTCCATCTGGTCTCGGAAAATATTGGTGACCACAAAAAGGCTGGGCTTAATATAATCACAAATCCGAGAGAGGCTGGCCTCGTCGATTTCAAGTACCGCAATAGGGCGATTCGATTTCGAATGTTTGGCCCGTAAGAAGGTCGTCGTGATTCCCGAGATCATATTGGCCCCGCTTGGATTGGTCAAAATCGGTCCAAACGCTTCTTGGAGAATACCTACGGTTAGTGCAGTGGTCAGGGTTTTCCCATTTGTCCCTGTAATCACAACAATCTCATAGTTTTTGGCCAGTTGACTGAGAATATCTTTATCAAATTTGAGGGCTACTTTACCTGGTAGGGTTGATCCCCGCCCCATTTTTTCTAGAATAGAGCCGGAAAGCTTTCCTGCCAGAAGGCCCAAGGTTGTATTTATCTTCATAAATCATATTTTATCATAAAAAGCATCAGAAGGTTACAGAAAAATCTGTTGAAACGTGTTATAATAGGATGATGTCTTTTAGAGAAGTGGTAGGTATGAGAATATGAATATTCAACAGTTTACAAATCCACAATTTTGGACCAGTTTGTTCCCGAATTGGTGGAGTATTGTTATCAATATCATCGATATTGCCCTGGTGGCTTGGTTGTTGTATTTTTTGATCAAGGCCATCGTCGGGACCAAGATCATGATTTTGGTGCGTGGGGTCATTATCTTTTTCTTGGCTCAATTTTTAGCCAATTTTTTGGGTTTAACGACTATTTCTTGGCTGATCAATCAAGTGATTACCTATGGGGTTATCGCGCTGGTTGTGATTTTCTCCCCTGAAATTCGGATTGGCTTAGAGCGTTTAGGTCGGGCGACAGAATTTTTTACGACGAGTGAAGTCAGTCAGGAAGAGAAAATGGTACAGGCCTATGTTAAGGCAGTGGCTTATATGAGCCCACGTAAGATTGGTGCCTTGGTAGCTATTCAAGGGGCCAGAACCCTTCAGGAATATATCTCCACAGGGATTCCACTAGATGCGGAAATTTCAGGAGAATTGCTGATTAATATCTTCATTCCTAATACTCCCTTGCATGATGGAGCCGTCATTGTCCGCAATGATAAAATCGCTGTTTCTTGTGCCTACCTGCCCTTGACGGAAAACACTGAGATTTCAAAAGAGTTTGGAACGCGTCACCGTGCAGCTATTGGCTTATCTGAAGTTTCTGATGCCTTTACCTTTGTGGTATCAGAAGAAACGGGTGGCATCTCTATGACCTACAACGGAACCTTCCGTCACGATTTAACCTTAGAAGAGTTCGAGGCAGAATTGAGGGCCTTCTTGGTTCCTGAAGAGAATAAAACGACTAGCTGGAAAGAGCGTCTATTTGGGAGGGTGACAAAATGAGATCGAAAAAAGAATTTCTTTATGTTTTCTCTTCCGTCTTATTGTCCTTTATCTTGTTTATCAATGCATCTTCCTTTAATTTTCAAAATAATAGTAGCGCAAGACAAGTGAGTTCAGAGACCTATACCAATACCTTGACCAATATTCCAATTGATGCCAAGTACAATGACAAGACATATTTTGTCAGTGGGTTAACATCAGAGGTAACGGTCTTTCTGAAAGGTTCAAATCGGGTTGCCCTTGCTAGTGAGATGCAACCGGGCACTCGGAAGTTTCGCGTGGTAGCGGATCTTCGTAAGGCCAAGGAAGGTACCGTAGAAGTTCCGTTGATTGTAGAAGATCTTCCAGCCGGTTTGACCGCAACCGTAGAGCCTCAGAAAGTTTCTGTAAAAATCGGGAAGAAAGCGAAAAAAACGTTTGCTGTCAGGGCCACGATCCCGGACAATCAAATTGTGGATGGAATAACGGTTTCGGATATTACTCTTGAAACCACCAAGGTAGAAGTGACCAGCGATCAAGAAACCTTGAGTCGCATTGATCATGTCCAAGCGGTCTTCCCATCCAGTGAGATCATTAGTGGAAATTATAGCGGAACCATTTCCTTAAATGCAGTAGATGCCCAAGGAAATGTTCTACCAGGTCTGGTCAAGCCGAGTGAAACACGGATTCAAGTGACCACAAAGAGTAGCTCGTCTACGTCAAGCTCAAGCAGTTCGTCGTCGACCTCCTCCAGTTCAAGTAATTAGAAAGTAAAAAAGGTAATGAAGAATGGGTAAATATTTTGGAACGGACGGTGTCCGTGGAGAAGCAAATGTAGAATTAACGCCAGAATTGGCTTTTAAACTAGGCCGTTTCGGTGGCTATGTCTTGAGCCAACATGAAGAAGAAACACCTCTGGTATTTGTTGGGCGTGATACGCGTATTTCTGGTGAAATGTTAGAGCATGCCTTAATTGCTGGCCTCTTATCTGTTGGAATTCGCGTCTACAAGTTGGGGGTGATTGCAACGCCAGGTGTTGCTTATCTAGTTCGTACGGAAAAAGCCAGCGCCGGAGTTATGATTTCTGCTAGCCACAATCCAGCCTTGGACAATGGCATCAAATTCTTTGGTGGTGATGGTTTCAAATTGGATGACGATCGCGAACTTGAAATTGAAGCCTTGCTTGATGCTGCTGAAGATACCCTTCCACGTCCAAGTGCCCAAGGTTTAGGAACGGTCATGGAATATCCAGAAGGCTTGCGTAAGTATCAAGAATTCCTTGTATCGACAGGTGTCCAACTCGAGGGCATGCACGTAGTCTTAGATACAGCAAATGGTGCAGCCTCTACTAGTGCCCGTCAAATCTTTGCAGATCTGGGAGCTCAATTGACCGTCATCGGTGAAAACCCAGATGGTTTGAACATCAATGATGGGGTTGGTTCTACTCACCCAGAGCATTTGCAAGAGAAAGTCAAAGAAGTAGGCGCAGCGATTGGTCTAGCCTTTGACGGAGACAGCGATCGCTTGATTGCAGTGGATGAAAATGGAGAGATCGTTGACGGGGATAAGATCATGTACATCATCGGTTCTTATCTTTCAAGCAAAGGCTTGCTCGAAAAAAATACGATCGTCACAACCGTCATGTCCAATCTCGGCTTCCACAAGGCATTAGATGCGAAGGGAATTCAAAAAGAAATCACAGCTGTTGGAGATCGTTATGTGGTCGAAGAGATGCGCAAGTCTGGTTACAACCTTGGTGGTGAACAATCCGGTCACGTCGTCATCATGGATTACAACACGACTGGTGATGGTCAATTAACAGGAGTTCAATTGACTAAAATCATGCAAGAAACCGGCAAGAAATTATCTGAATTGGCTGCTGAAGTAACCATTTATCCACAAAAACTCGTCAATATCCGGGTTGAAAATAGCATGAAAGATAAGGCGATGGAAGTACCTGCTATTCGTGAAATCATTGAAAAAATGGAAGCGGAGATGGCAGGAAATGGACGTATTTTGGTACGTCCAAGTGGAACTGAACCCCTCCTTCGAGTGATGGCAGAAGCACCAACCCATGAAGAAGTGGACTACTATGTAGATACCATTGCTGCAGTTGTTCAAGCAGAAATCGGACTTTAACCTTGTAAAAAACATGGCTCGCAAATAGGCGAGCAGAGGAGGTATATATGAAACAGGTTCGTCAAATTGTATGGGCACTTGCCTTAGTGCTAACGATTCTATTCACAGCTGGTTTGACTAAAACAATACATGCTGCAGAAGTCTCATCATATACACAGACAGCACGTCTAACGAAAGACGGTAACACGCTAACAAATGGGAGCAAGGTGTTGACAAATGAAAAATTGTCAGCAAGTATTTATTTAGCCTTTCCAGATTCGCAAACTATTCAAGCTGGTGATACCTTAACTCTTAGTTTGCCAAAAGAATTAGCCCTCTACACAGCACTGGAATTCAATGTTCTTGAGGAAGGTCAATCAAATGGTCAGACGGTGGGGAAAGCTGTCGTTGATACAGCTAAGAAAACAGTGACCGTTACCTTTAATGATTATTTCGCATCTCATCCACTCAACAAACGAGTTGCTCTTCATTTTGATGTAAAAGTAGACTCAGAAGTGGTTACAAAAACATCTCCAATCCAGTTTAAACTAGGAAATACAGATTTTTCATTGAATTATGAAAAGACAGATGGGGAAGCTGGAGAATACGAGATGAAATACGGCTATCAAGATAAGTCTGATCCGACCATTGTTAAATGGCGTATTCTCTTAAATGCCCGTCAAGATATGCTGCGAGGAATGGTCATTAAAGACCAATTCGGAGATGGTTTAACATTGGTTGAAGGGAGCTTGCGTGCGGTTCGCTATGCTCCTGTAGAAGGTGGGATCAAGAACGAAGCTCAGATCTTGAGTCTCCCAGTTCTGGATAACTTTACTAAAAAAGCTGTTTTCGATAAGAATGCAGATGGCAAGACCACTGGTTTTACGATTGAATTTGGTGATAACTACAATTGGCCAATGTATATTGAATATTCTACGAAAGTGGCACCTGGAACGAAAGTAGGCGATATTGTCCATAATACATTAACATGGACGGCAACCAATTTCCCAGCACCTCGTACCTTGACCCGTGAGGTGAGATTGGAAACAGGATCTGGAGAGGGATTAGGTGAGAAAGAACAAACACCACCGACTCCTAGCTCAACCTCCTCATCAAGTTCTAGTTCTTCATCAAGCTCATCATCTTCAACGAGTTCTAGTTCTTCATCAAGTTCATCATCTTCAACGAGTTCTAGTTCTTCATCAAGTTCATCATCTTCATCGAGTTCTGGTTCTACATCGAACTCAACATCCACATCAAGTTCTTCATTGAAATCATCTTCATCTTCTGTTAAAGAAGAAGCCCCAAAACCTGGTAAGAAAAAAGTTCTTCCAAGTACAGGTGAAAAGATGACACCGGTGGTTCTTATCATGGGTGTCTTTCTAGCAGTTCTATCGGTTGGTATTTTACGTGTAAGAAAAGATTCTTAAAATGATCAATGAAAGATCAGACTTCTGTCTGGTCTTTTTGTGTAGGCTCGATTTGAAAAATCCCCTATTTCGTGGTAAAATAGGGCTAATGAATTTATAGTAATCGAGGTATTAGAAGTGGCTTTTGGAGATAACGGAAAACGTAAAAAAACACCATTTGAAATGATCACGATGGTCGTCATTGTGATTATGTTGATTGTAACGGTTGGTGCAATCTTTGCAACCGCAATTGGTGCTCTTTCTTACTAAGATGCACACAGAAATAAAGGAAATCATCTATTTATGAGTATGTTTTTAGATACTGCCAAGATTAAGGTCAAGGCTGGAAATGGTGGCGATGGCATGGTGGCTTTTCGTCGCGAAAAATATGTCCCTAATGGCGGACCTTGGGGTGGTGATGGAGGTCGTGGTGGCA
>OGJJ01000752.1_pt1 | contig 27419 bp, 24 predicted proteins | sample 1572081 | NCBI WGS metagenome assembly OGJJ01 (sample SAMEA2582122, study PRJEB24529) | metagenome | biome: Human gut stool | place: China | collected 2011
TTGTTTCCTTCAAGGACTGAGAGGCCGCTTCCCCAGTTAATAAATTAAATCCCAACTAAATTTAAATAGCCCGGGTATACTCCCTCAACCACTCACGTTCCTCATCACTAAGATGCGGAGCAACAATCTCATAAACTTTCTTATGATACTCATTTAACTGCTCTCGCTCCTGATCGGTTAACATTTCAGGAATGATTGCATCCAGATCGATCGGTACGTATGTGATAGGTTCAAAGTACAGGAACTGTCCATATTCATTCTTAGGACCTTTTCTTACCAGAAGTTCGTTCTCTGTACGGACTCCGTGGCTGCCTTCGATATAGATACCAGGTTCGTCTGTGATGACAAGTCCGTCCATCAGAGGAGCCTGCTCTTTTTCACGGATTGCGCAGCGGAATCCGCAGGAAGCTTCGTGGATGTTCATCAGATATCCGACATCATGTCCGGTACCGTGGTTAAAGTTGATGCCACGTCTCCATGCCGGCATTCTGGCCAGAACATCCAGGTTGTATCCGGTAGTTCCTTCAAGGAACACGGCATGTGCAAGATTGAAGTTACACTGTAATACAGTTGTGAAATCTTCTTTCATCTGCTGTGTGAGTTCACCAAATGCAAAAGTACGGCTGATATCGGTAGAACCTTCTAAGTATCCTCCGCCTGTATCGGTCAGGAATAATCCGTTCTGTGTCAGAGGAACATCGGTCTCCGGAGTCGGTTCATAGTGAACGATCGCAGCATGCTCAGCGGAAGCGCAGATTGGTTCAAAGCTCTGCCATAAGTAACCTTCCTGTTCTTTACGCAATGTTTCCAGTTTGGCAGCAGCACTGAGCTCTGTGATCTCGATCTTGCCGATATTTGTCTTCAGCCAGTACATCCATTTTGTCATGGCTACGGCATCTTTTTTATGAGCGTTGATGATGTTTCTGATCTCGACATCATTTTTCTTTGCCTTCATTGCAATCGTCGGGTTCACCTGCTGAACAACCTTTGTGCCGCCAGGAATGTTGTTGAACAATGCATAGTTCAGACGGTTCGGGTCTACCAGAACAGTAGATGCGGTGTCTAAGTTCTTGATGTCCTCATAGATTGCATTATACGGATGGATGGTGATGTTGTTCTTTGCAAGATCAGCTTTCATATCGTCATTTAATTTGCGTTCATCGATGTAAAGCTTCATTTCGTCCATTGTGATGACTGCATAAGAAAGTAATAATGGGAAGAAATCTACATCATCTCCACGTAAATTCGTGATCCAGCATACATCGTCAAGTGCAGCGATAACATGTACATCGGCACCTGCCTTTTTCATAGCCTCACGGACACGTGCAAGTTTGCTCTCTGTACTTTCACCTGTGTATTCTTCGCCGAGTGCGAAAGCCGGCTTTTCAGAAAGCGCAGGACGGTCTGCCCATACTTCTCCGACAAGATCTTCGGAATAGTTGATCTTGGCATCTTTAGAAGCAACGGCTTCTTCCAGTGCAGCTCCCTCTTCGATGGCAACGACACGTCCGTCGAATCCGAGTGTACCACCTTCCGGTAATGCAGAAGCAATAAATTCTTCTACTGTAGGAACGCCAGGCTCGCCCATCTTATAGAGCTTTACGCCTGTTCCGGCTAACTGCTGGTCAGCCTGAAGAAAATATCTTCCGTCAGTCCAGAGGCCTGCTTCATCCTTTGTGAAGACAGCAGTTCCGGCAGAACCTGTAAATCCTGTGATATATTCTCTTACTTTAAAATGATCGCCGACATATTCACTCTGATGAAAATCATCGGTTGGAACCATGTAGACGTCATATCCTCGTTCTTCCATTAATGCGCGAAGAGCGGAGATTCGTTCTGGTATATTCATAACAAAAACCTCCTTATAATGAATTGAATAACCTACAAGAATGAATTTTAGCACAATTAATTGAAAATGAACAGAAAGAATTATATAATAAATCAATATGTAAAGGAGAAATTAAAATTGATAAAAATAATTCTGATAATTATGGCGGTTTTCATTTTATACTGTATGATAGAAACGGCAAGAGAACTGCGGGATTTCCGTCTGACGAAGTACCGGATTTGTTCGCCGAAGTTAAATGGAATCAGGGGGACAAAGAAGATCATATTTCTGAGTGATCTGCACAACCGGATGTACGGAAAAGAAAATGAGCGCTTACTGGAAAGCATCAAAAACCAACATCCGGATCTGATCCTGATCGGAGGGGATATGTTGGTCAGAAAGGATGGCAATTCCTATGACAGGACGGTACGCTTCCTGGAAAAACTTCCGGCAATCTGCCCGGTCTACTGTGCGAATGGTAATCATGAACAGAAGCTGAAAGAACTGCCGGATAAGTATGAACAGTCTTATGAAGGATATAAGAAGGCACTGACAGCATGCGGAATTCATATGCTTGAAAATGCTTCGGAGACGGTAAGATTGGATGAAGCACCTGTAAGAATCTCAGGGCTGGAGATTCCGCTTCGGGCATATGCAAGATTTGGAAAGAAAGACCTTCCGTTAAAAGAGATCACAGACCGTATCGGAGAGCACGGCGAGGAATATCAGATCCTGCTTGCACATCATCCCGGATATATACAGGAATATCTGGAATATGGAGCAGATCTGATACTGAGCGGACATTATCACGGGGGTGTGATGCAGCTTCCGGGGATCGGCGGGGTGATTTCACCGGATTTTACACTATTTCCAAAATATTCCGGAGGAATATACAGGGAAGGAGCACAGACGGTGGTCGTAAGCCGCGGACTGGGAACACATTCTGTGCCGGTAAGATTGTGGAACTGGCCGGAACTGATCGTTCTTGAACTGTCCGGCACTTCGGAAGAGATGTAAATGAGAGAAAGTAAATAAAAGATAAAGACTTGAGTAATTTCCAGATGTCCTGTATAATAATTAAGTTATGACAATGGAGGATGTGTATGGGAATTCCGGTAAAATTACAGGTGTTTGAAGGTCCGTTAGACCTGCTGTTACATTTGATTGAAAAAAATAAAATAGATATCTACGATATTCCGATCGTTGAGATCACGAACCAGTATATGGAATACATTAAAGCTATGCAGAAAGAAGATCTGAATATCATGAGCGAATTTCTTGTGATGGCAGCGACGCTTCTGGATATCAAATGCAGGATGCTTCTCCCAAAAGAAGTGAACGAAGAGGGAGAAGAAGAGGATCCGAGACAGGAACTGGTAGAACAATTGCTGGAATACAAGATGTATAAATTCATGTCCTATGAGTTGAAAGACCGGGAGCTGGACGGTGATCGGATCATGTATAAAACGGCATCGATCCCGGATGAAGTGAAAGGATATGTTCCGCCGGTAGATCTGGATAAACTGCTGGGCGATCTGACGCTGGTGCAGCTCAACCGCATTTTCAAAGAAGTGATGAAACGGCAGGAAAGTAAGGTTGACCCGGTACGAAGTAAATTCGGCAAGATCGAGAAGGAAGAAGTAACACTTCCGGACAAGCTTGATTATGTAACGGAATATGCGAGATCTCACAGGAAATTCGGATTCCGTGCACTGTTAAAAAAGCAAAGTTCTAAGGTGCAGGTAGTCGTCACATTTCTTGCAATCCTGCAGTTGATGAAAGAAGGCGTGATTTTTATCGAGCAGGATCAGCCGTTTGATGAGATTATGATCACATCGAAAGTGGAAGAAGTATAGGGAAGAGAACATGGCAAAGTTAAAAATAAAACAGATGGAAGGAATCATTGAAGCGATTCTTTTTACAATGGGGGATTCTGTAGAGGTCGGGAAGATTGCCCGGGCATTGGAACAGGATGAAGCAACAACCCGTAAGGTGATACATAAGCTGATGGATAAATATGCGGCCGAAGACAGAGGAATCCGCATTATAGAACTGGACGGTGCGTATCAGATGTGTACAAAGACAGAGATGTATGAATATCTGATCCGTGTGGCATCCCAGCCGAAAAAACACGTTCTTACCGATGTCCTTTTGGAGACATTGTCGATCATTGCATATAAGCAGCCGGTCACAAAGCTTGAGATCGAAAAGATCCGCGGGGTGAAATCAGACCATGCGGTGAATAAATTAGTGGAATATAATCTGGTGTGCGAAAGAGGACGTCTGGACGCTCCGGGGAAACCGATCCTTTTCGGAACAACGGAAGAATTCCTGCGCCGGTTCAGTATTCATTCGCTGGATGATCTGCCAAGTCCGAATCCGGAACAGGTAGAGTCGTTCAAGGAAGAAGCAGAAGAAGAAGTACAGTTAAAATTAGATATATAGAAGATGTGGCAGGAAATAACATGGAAAATCATTTCACGCGGCAGACAGCCGGTGGAGTGATTTTTTTGTTTTTTCGGGCATATATTTTCTTAACGGAATATACCCGGAGTGGAGAAATATGAAAAGACGGCCGCATAAAATCGTATCGGTGGTATTGCTGGTGATATTGATTGCCGGCATGGGCATGGCATGCCGTATACAGAGTCTGGAATCAAGGAATAAAAGGTGGGCAGAGAATACGGAGACTGCCGGAAAGATTCTGACCGAATCGGGGAAAAAAGAGGCACAGAAGCAGACGGATGGAACGGAGAACGATGCTGCTGCACAGAATGCGAAGCGGGTGTTCGGGGATGAACCGGCAGAACTTTATGCCAGATCGGCGGTGCTGATGGATGCGGACAGCGGCCGGGTATTGTTCGGGAAGGATGCAGATGTGGTCCGTCCGATGGCAAGTACAACGAAGATCATGACGTGTATCCTTGCGTTGGAATACTTGCGGGAACATCCGGATCAGACGATAGAAGTATCGGATCAGGCTGCGTCCCAGCCGAAGGTACATCTTGGGATGCAGAAAGGGGAAGTGTTCTACATCAAAGACCTGTTGTATTCCCTGATGCTGGAATCGCATAATGACAGTGCAGTGGCTGTGGCAGAGGGCATTGCCGGAAGTGTAGAAGAATTTGCAAAAGAAATGAATGCAAAAGCTGCAGAGATCGGTTGTAAGGACACCCATTTTATTACGCCAAACGGACTGGATGCGGAAGATGAAAGCGGCGTACATTCTACAACAGCAGAAGACCTGGCAAAGATCATGCAGTACTGTATTATGACATCCGGGGAAAAGGAAGCATTTCTTGAAGTGACCCGGACGAAGGAATATCAGTTCCAGGATACAGACAGGAAGCGTACATTTTCGTGTCATAATCATAATGCATTCCTGGATATGATGGACGGGGCACTGAGCGGCAAGACGGGATTTACGGCAGAGGCGGGATATTGTTATGTGGGAAGCTTAAGACGGGATGAGCGTACCTTTATCGTGGCACTTCTGGCATGCGGATGGCCGGATAATAAAGGATATAAATGGAAAGATACCAGGAGGTTGATGGAGTATGGACTGGAACATTATCACTACCGGGAAGTGTACAGGAATACGGTACCGGATAAATTACTGGTAGTGGATGCATTTGATCCGGAAATTCCGTATCAGACCTCAGAAAAGATCTCGTTGAGAGTGAAGAACAGCGAGGAATCAAAAAAAATCCTGCTGCGCAAGGAAGAAGAGATCCGCATGGAAATAAAGACGGTAAAATGCAAAAAAGCACCGGTAAAAAAAGGAGAAAAAGCAGGAATCGTTTCGTATTATCTTGCTGATGAAAAAATTGCAGAAAATGTGGTTGTAACGGAGCGTGCGGTTGAAAAAAGAACCTGGGAAAAATGTATGAAAATAGTAACGGCGAAATTCTTGACGCTGGAAAGCCTTGTGTGGTATGTTAAATATGTCTGAATCACAGATGGTTGTATTCTTTTACATTTCTGTAGAGTATTCCAGAATATACAAGAGAAAAATGGCGAGGGGAAAATTAAATATTGACATTCGGGATGAAGTATAATACTATATTAACCAGAAGACGAACACTCGTTCGATGAACGAAAAAGGAGAATTAACATGGCAAATGAAGATAAAAAGCGCGCATTGGATGCGGCGATCGCAAAATTAGAGAAAGATTTCGGTAAAGGAACAGTTATGCGTCTGGGAGATCCGTCAGCACAGGTAGCAGTAGAGACCATTCCTACCGGTTCATTAAGTCTGGATCTTGCACTGGGACTTGGCGGAGTACCGAAGGGACGTATTGTTGAGATCTATGGACCGGAGTCCAGCGGTAAGACGACGGTTGCATTACATATGATCGCAGAAGTACAGAAGAGAGGCGGTATTGCAGGATTTATCGATGCAGAGCATGCGCTGGATCCTGTTTATGCGAAGAATATCGGAGTAGATATTGATGAACTTTATATTTCACAGCCGGACAGTGGAGATCAGGCATTGGAGATCACAGAGACAATGGTAAGATCAGGAGCAATGGATATTATCGTAGTCGATTCTGTTGCCGCACTGGTTCCGAAGCAGGAGATCGAAGGAGATATGGGAGACAGCCATGTCGGACTGCAGGCAAGACTGATGTCCCAGGCACTTCGTAAGCTGACACCGGTAATCAGCAAGTCTAACTGTGTAGTTATCTTTATCAACCAGCTGCGTGAGAAGGTGGGCGTAATGTTCGGTAATCCGGAGACTACAACCGGTGGACGTGCGCTGAAGTTCTATTCGTCTGTACGTATGGATGTCAGAAGAATTGAGACACTGAAGCAGAGCGGTGAGATGGTTGGTAACAGAACCCGTGTGAAGATTGTGAAGAATAAGATCGCACCTCCGTTTAAAGAGGCAGAATTCGATATTATGTTCGGTAAGGGAATTTCCAAAGAAGGAGATATCCTGGATCTCGCAGTGAAATGTGATCTGGTAAGCAAGAGCGGCGCATGGTTCGCATACAATGGTGACAAGATCGGTCAGGGAAGAGAGAATGCGAAGACATATCTTTCCGAACATCCGGAGATCATGGAAGAGCTGGAGAAGAACATCCGTGCACACTATCATATTGGAGCGGAAGGTGACATGGAAGAGACCGAAGAAGCTGCAGCAGAAGGAATCACAAAAGAGGAAGAATAATATATGATGACGGTTACGAAGATAGAACCGCTGTCAAAGACAAGATATAAAGTGTATTTAGACGGACAGTTTGCCTTTACTCTCTATAAGGGCGAACTGTCCCGTTATCATATAGCGGAAGAATCTGTGATCGAAGATGACATCTATGACAGCCTCCGTCTGATCGTTATCAAGAGGGCGAAGCTGCGGGCAATGCATCTGCTTTCCGATATGGGAAGAACAGAATCACAGCTTAGGACCAAGTTAAAACAGGGCGGCTATGCGGAAGATGCAGTGGAGGCGGCAATCCGGTATGTGAAGTCCTTCGGCTACATTAATGATATGGAATATGCAAGGAGTTTTATTGACAGCAGGAAAGATCGGAAAAGTAAAAAAGAACTTTATGCGGCACTTTTGCAAAAAGGGGTTCCGGCAGAAATTGTAGAACAGGTATTTGAAGAAGCGGACTACGGGGAGAAAGATTCCAGACAGGCGATCGAGGCACTGATGCGGAAGAAAAGTTATAATCCGGAAACAGCCGATGTGAAGGAAAAACAGAAAATGATGGGTTATCTGATGCGTAAAGGATTCAGTTATCAGGATGTCCGCAATGTGTTACAAGTTTGTGAGTGAAAGCTTGACATATTTGTGTAAAAAGTATAAAATTGTTTTGTTGTAATAATCGTACAATGAAAATTTAATAAGGAGGTGCTCCTGTGCCGATAGGAACAATGATTGTTGTAGCAATCGTACTTATCGTTGTGGCTGTTGCGGCCGCTGTGCTCAGTCATTTTTTGACAGTCTCCAACCTGAAGAACAATGCAGAATCCAAAATCGGAAATGCAGAGGCAAAGGCCAGAGAGATCATTGATGATGCAGTAAAGACAGCGGAGACCAAGAAGAAGGAGTCTCTTTTGGAGATCAAGGAAGAGTCTATCAAAAATAAGAACGAACTTGAAAAAGAGACGAAGGAACGCAGATCGGAATTGCAGCGTTACGAGAAGCGTGTACTTTCCAAAGAGGAAGCTCTTGATAAAAAATCAGAGGCCATTGAAAGACGAGAAGCAGGATTTACAGCGAAAGAAGAAGAACTGAAGCAGCGCGAAGCGAAAGTGGAAGAGCTGAGTCAGCAACGTGTACAGGAACTAGAAAGAATCTCAGGACTTACCTCCGAACAGGCAAAAGAATATTTGTTAAAAACTGTTGAAGAAGATGTAAAACATGACACTGCAAAGATGATCAAGGAATTAGAAGCGCAGGCAAAGGAAGAGGCAGACAAGAAGGCAAAAGAATATGTTGTTACTGCTATCCAGAGATGTGCGGCAGATCATGTTGCGGAAACTACAATTTCGGTTGTACAGCTTCCAAGTGATGAAATGAAAGGAAGAATTATCGGACGTGAAGGACGTAATATCCGTACTTTAGAAACGCTGACGGGTGTAGAACTCATTATTGATGATACGCCGGAAGCAGTGGTTCTTTCCGGATTTGATCCGATAAGAAGAGAAGTTGCAAGAATCGCGCTGGAGAAGCTGATTGTTGACGGACGTATTCATCCGGCAAGAATTGAGGAGATGGTTGAAAAAGCGCAGAAAGAAGTTGACACGATGATTCGTGAAGAGGGTGAATCAGCCGCACTGGAAGTTGGAGTGCACGGAATTCATCCGGAACTGCTCAAACTTCTCGGACGTATGAAGTTCAGAACAAGTTACGGACAGAATGCTTTAAAGCATTCCGTTGAAGTGGCTCAGTTGTCAGGACTTCTTGCAGGAGAGATCGGATTAGATGTCAGACTTGCAAAACGTGCAGGACTTCTTCATGACATCGGTAAATCGATCGATCATGACGTAGAAGGCTCTCATATTCAGATTGGTGTGGATCTTTGTAGAAAATACAAAGAATCTGCTACTGTGATCAATGCAGTAGAAGCACATCACGGAGATGTAGAACCGGAAACTCTGATTGCGTGTGTGGTACAGGCTGCAGACACGATTTCGGCAGCAAGGCCGGGCGCAAGAAGAGAAACATTAGAAACATACACAAACAGGTTAAAACAATTAGAAGATATCACCAACCAGTTCAAGGGTGTTGATAAATCTTTTGCAATTCAAGCAGGTAGAGAGATTCGTGTTATGGTAGTTCCAGAACAAGTATCTGATGCAGATATGGTATTGCTGGCTAGAGATATTGCGAAACAGATTGAATTTGAATTAGAATATCCAGGACAGATTAAAGTCAATGTAATCCGTGAGTCACGTGTTACAGACTATGCCAAGTAGAAGATAAATGAATGACAAAAACCGGTTGATCTATGTGTCAGCCGGTTTTTTTGTTATCAAAACAAATAGCAGAATCGGGAGGAAAAGATATGAGTGAAGACGTAAAGCGTATGGGAAGAGAACTGGCATACCAGGGGACTGTTTTGAAAGTATATAAAGACCATATGAAGTTTTCCAATGGAAATACGGAAGACTGGGATTTTATCCATCATGACGGAGCGGCAGCAGTTATTCCGGTTATGGATGATGGTAAGATACTGATGGTAAAACAGTATCGGAATGCGTTGGAAAGAGATACATTGGAGATCCCGGCGGGCAAGCTGGATGATCCGGATGAAGAAGGGATTGTATGTGCATCTCGGGAACTGAAGGAAGAGACCGGGTACAGTTCCGATGATCTGGAATGGCTCCTTACAATCCGTACAACGGTTGCGTTCTGTGATGAAAGAATTGAAGTCTTTGTTGCAAGGAATCTGATTCCGGGGGAACAGCATCTGGATGAAGATGAATTTGTAGATGTGAAAGCTTACAAACTGGAAGAACTCAAGGAGATGATCTTTGAAGGAAAGATTCAGGATTCCAAGACGATGGCAGCAATCCTTGCGTATGAGTCGAAGTATCTGCATGGACAGAATGCATGGAACAGCTAAACTACGATAAAAGCATATCCACGGGAATAGTACATATAATGAAGTATCCGGACGAAAAAAAGGAGAATGCTGTGTGAGGATACAAGGAGAACAAAAATATGTGCTTTTGGCAGGAATGACAGGTTTTCTGCTGGGAATATGCAGTGCAAATCTCTGGATGAAACAGTATGTGCTGGATATCGGAATACTGAACCAGTATTTTCTGGAACAATATAACCGGGCAGACATCGTATATGAAGCGTATTTGTGGTATCTGGTAAAAAGCAGAGGAACTCCGTTTGTGCTGCTTTTGGCTGCAGCAGGAACGCGCTACAGGAAAACGGCAGTTATGCTGACAGTGGTATGGCTTGGATTCTGTTTTGGTATGGTAATCTGTATGGCAATCATAAAATTAGGAAGCAAAGGGATCGTACTCATCGTTACCGCACTCGCACCACAGGGAATCTTTTATGCAATGGCAGGGATCGTGTTATTCCGCTATATGCTGGAATATCCAATGGTGAGATGGGATGCGGGAAGAAGTATCCGGCTTGGCCTGTTCCTGATGCTGGGGATCATTACAGAGTGTTATGTAAATCCGGTACTTACAGGCTTGTTTTTGAAGACACTGTAAATATACAAAAATGTAGAATAAAAGAACCGATACATGGAAAAATATGTTTTATATCATGTATCGGTTTTTTGTGCGGAAAATCAGTTAATATTTGCCGGCGTATACAGATAACCGGAGAATGCAGCAAAGAAACAGGAATATCTGGCTGATCAGCAGACCGTTCAGATATCCGCTGATTCCGGCGGCGGGGATGAAAAGAAAGACACCGGTGATCCGTATGCAGAGGCTGAAAAGGTTGAACAGAAAAGAACAGGTGGTCTTTCCCAGTCCATTGATCATGCTGAGAAGTACAGTGTTCGTATACAGAAACGGACAGATCCATGCGAGTGTCAGAATAAAATTTCCGGCAAGCGGACTTTTGAACAGAAAAATTCCAATCCATTTCCCGAGTATCAGAAGAACACCACAACAAAAACATCCAAGCAAAATGCAGGAACAGGTGATTTTTAAAATTAAGGAACGAAGTTGCTGCCGGCCTTTCATTTCCTGAAGCCCGGCTACCGTCGGCAGAAGCATAGAAGAAACGGCATTGGTAACTGCGGATGGAAATAAAATACACGGAAGTGCCATCCCGGTAAGAACACCATAGGTCTGCAGGGATTGTGCAGCCGGCATTCCGTAATATTGGAGGCAGACAGGGATAGAGACAGCTTCCACACTTTGCAGGATATTTAAGAATACGCGGCTTGCAGTAAGTGGAAGAGCGTGTTCCAGAAGTCTCTGTAAATGCCGACGGAATGCAGCAGGGGGAAGAAAAACACTTCTGCTTTTTTCTGAAATCTGCTTCCAGGACTGCCGGATGGAGTGCAGGCTGTAAAAAGAAGCGGCAATCTCTCCAAATGTGAGGCCGGCTACAGCGAATGCGATCGAGATGTTCTGCCCCTGTCCGGAACAGTACATACAGATGACAATGACGGACAAAATGCGGAATGCCTGCTCCAGAAGCTGGGATACAGCCGGAATCTTTGTCTGCTTCAGCCCCAGCGAGTATCCACAGATGCAGCTGTGAATGGATGCAAATGGAAATGTGTAAGATAATAAGAACAAAAGACTGCTGCATCTGGAATCGCGGAGAAAAGTCAGCGCAATGGTATCTGCATTCTGCCGGATGAAAAGAGAGATCATACAGGAAATGAAAAAAGTAAAAATCAGACTCGTTTTTAACAATTCCCGTGCTTTCTGTATTCTGCCGGCCGCGGCTTCCCTGGCAACGCATCGGGACAGGGCGAGTTCCATCCCTGCGCAGGATAGAGAGATACCAAGTGCATAGACAGGAAAGACAAGCTGATACAGCCCTACATTTTCTTCCCCGAAGGTATGACTCAGAAACATGCGGTAGAAAAATCCCATAAACCGGGTAGACAGACTCGTGACCGTGAGAACTGCGGTTCCGCGTATAAGTGCTTGCTTTCTGGACATGAAAGGCTCCTTTTTTGTGACAGGATTGTATCTTTATAAGTTATTCCGGAATAGTGCTTGACAGAACCAAAAAGCAGTGATATTCTACAGAAGTAAAAATCCTAGTAAAATGCTGGGAATTAAAAGAGGTGATAAGATGAAACTTTCCACGAAAGGGAAATATGGACTGCGTGCCATGATAGATCTTGCCAGATACAGTGAGAAAGAACCGGTGTCGATCGGCAGTGTGGCCGTAAGACAGGGAATTTCAGAACGATATCTGGAACAGCTTGTAGCACTTCTGAAAAAGGCGGGGCTGGTGAAAAGCATTCGTGGAGCCTCTGGCGGTTATGTATTGGAGAAGAAACCATCGGAAATCTCTGTCGGAGATATCTTAAGGGCACTGGAGGGAAGTCTGGAGCCGGTTAAATGTGCGGCCTTTGATACCACAACGGGAGAAGGATGCATGGCATCAGACGGATGCGTGACAAAGTACGTGTGGCAGAAGATCAACGACAGTATCAATGACACAGTGAACCAGATCATGCTGGATGAACTGATCAGAGAGAGCAAAAGCATCAATCCGGATGGCGAATGTGAGAATCCAAAATGCAGTCAGTAATTGGCCGGAAAGAAATCTGATAAAAGAAATATTACAGAATATACAAAAAAATGGAGGAGATAAAATGAGTAAATTATTATATCTTGACAATGCAGCAACAACAAAGACAGCACCAGAAGTTGTAGAAGCTATGCTTCCGTATTTTACAGAAAAATTCGGAAATCCATCCAGTGTTTACAGCTTTGCAGCTGCAAATAAAGAAGTGATCAACCAGCAGAGAGATACGATCGCTGAAATGATCGGTGCAAAGACGAATGAGATCTATTTCACAGGCGGCGGATCCGAATCTGATAACTGGGCATTGAAATGTACAGCGGAAGCTTATGCAAACAAAGGAAATCACATTATCACAACAAAGATAGAGCACCATGCGATTCTTCATACAGCTGAATATCTTGAAAAAAGAGGATTCGAGATCACATATCTGGATGTAGATGAAGATGGTAAAGTAAAACTGGATGATTTAAAAGCAGCAATCCGTCCGACAACCATCCTGATCTCTGTTATGTTTGCAAATAATGAGATCGGTACGATCCAGCCAATCAAAGAGATCGGAGAAATCGCTCATGAGCATGGAATCCTGTTCCATACAGATGCGGTACAGGCTTTCGGACAGCTTCCAATTAATGTAGATGAATGTCATATTGATATGTTAAGTGCCAGCGGACACAAGTTCAACGGACCGAAGGGAATCGGAATCATGTACATCCGTACAGGAGTAAAGATCCGTTCATTTATTCATGGCGGAGCACAGGAGAGAAAACGCCGTGCAGGTACAGAGAATGTTCCGGGAATCGTAGGAATCGGAACTGCAGCAAAACGTGCAGCAGCGAATATGGAAGAAAGAACAGCGAAAGAAAGAGAAGTCAGAGATTATCTGATCGACAGAGTCCTGAATGAAATCCCATACTGCCGTCTGAACGGACACAGAACAGACCGCCTTCCGAACAATGCCAACTTCAGCTTCCAGTTTGTAGAAGGAGAATCGCTTCTGATCAAACTTGATATGAAAGGAATCTGTGCATCCAGCGGATCTGCATGTACATCCGGATCACTGGATCCGTCCCATGTATTGCTTGCGATTGGTCTGCCACATGAAATTGCACATGGATCTCTGCGTCTGACCTTGAACGAAGAGATTGAGAAAGAAGACATTGACTATGTTGTAGACAATCTGAAAGAAATTGTTGCACATTTAAGAGAAATGTCTCCTCTGTATGAAGACTTTATCAAAAAACAGAAATAACAGAGACAGGAATAAAAATTCAGATAAAAGATATAAAAGGAGTAATTGAGATATGTATTCAGAAAAAGTAATGGATCATTTTGAACATCCAAGAAATGTAGGAGAGATTGAAAATGCCAGTGGTGTCGGAACGGTAGGAAATGCAAAATGCGGAGATATCATGAGAATTTACCTTGATATCGATGAAAACCAGATCATCCGTGACGTAAAATTTAAAACGTTCGGATGTGGCGCAGCTGTTGCAACCAGCAGTATGGCAACAGAGATGGTAAAAGGAAAGACGATCCAGGAAGCAATGGAAGTTACAAATAAAGCAGTTATGGAAGCGCTTGACGGACTTCCGCCGGTAAAAGTACACTGCTCACTGCTTGCGGAGGAAGCAATCCACGCAGCTTTATGGGACTACGCAGAGAAGCATGATATTAAGATTGAAGGACTCGAGAAACCGAAGTCTGATATTCACGAAGGTGAAGAGGCAGAAGAGGAAGAATACTAAGCCGGAGAACTTTATATGGAAAAGAAAAAAGTTGTAGTCGGGATGTCCGGAGGGGTTGACTCCTCCGTGGCAGCCTGGCTTTTAAAAAATCAGGGATATGATGTAATAGGAGTCACGATGCAGATCTGGCAGGATGAAGAAGAAGCCGCGATGGAAGAACATGGCGGCTGTTGTGGACTCAGTGCAGTGGATGATGCCAGAAGAGTGGCAGCAGCGCTGGATATTCCGTATTATGTCATGAATTTTAAAAAAGAATTTAAAGAAAATGTCATTGATTATTTTATCGATGATTATCTGCATGGCAGAACGCCGAACCCGTGTATCGCCTGTAACCGATATGTGAAATGGGAATCATTGTTAAAGCGAAGCCTTGATATTGGTGCGGAGTATATAGCAACGGGACATTATGCTAGGGTAGAGAAGCTGCCGAATGGAAGATATGCAATCCGTAATTCTGCGACTGCGGCAAAAGATCAGACATATGCACTTTATAACCTTACACAGGATCAGCTTTCGAAGACACTGATGCCGGTTGGAGCATATACAAAAGATCAGATCCGTGCAATGGCAGATGAAATAGGTCTTCTTGTTGCACATAAGCCGGACAGTCAGGATATCTGCTTTGTGTCAGATGGAGATTATGCGTCTTATATCGAAGAAAATTCAGATGCAAAGATTACGCCGGGCAATTTCGTGCTTTCGGATGGAACGGTTGTCGGAAAACATAAAGGAATCATTCATTATACGGTGGGACAGAGAAAAGGTCTGGGACTGTCTCTCGGACATCCGGTGTTCGTATTGGAGATCCGCCCGGAAACCAATGAAGTTGTAGTGGGATCAAATGAGGAATCTATGTCCCGTTATGTGCGCGCAGATCAGGTGAATTTCATGACAGTAGAAGATCTGACAGAGCCGAAAAGAGTGTGGGCGAAGATTCGTTATAATCACAGAGGCGCATGGTGTACGGTTGAAAAGACGAAAGAAGACGAGATTCTCTGCACATTTGAAGAACCTCAGAGAGCAATTACGCCGGGGCAGGCGGTTGTGTTGTATGATGGTGAATACGTGCTTGGCGGTGGAACGATCATTGCGGATAAATAGATTTTCGATGAAACAGATAACGATAAAGAGGAATAAACTATGATACAGGCAGACATGCATATGCATACATGTTTTTCGACAGATTCACAGGCCTGTCCGCGCGATATGGCGGAGGAAGCAGTTCGTAAAGGTCTGAAAACCATTTGTTTTACGGATCATTTTGACAAAGATGATCTGGAATGGGGTGAGGAAGGTATCTTTGATGTAGATGCTTATTTCACAGAGATGCAGAAACTTCAGGAAGAATATGAAAAAAAACTGAATATCCGGATCGGGATAGAATTGGGACTCAGGACATATCTGAAAGAGTATTATGAGAAACTGACAAAGAAATATCCGTTTGATTTTATAATCGGATCGGTTCATAATGTTCCGTTTAAAAAAGACACCAATGGAAATCAGCTCTATACAGACCCTGCAGCGGAAAAGCTTTTCGCAGACCGGACAGATCAGGAAGCTTATCGTTTGATGATGGAGACGACACTTGAGAATGTGAAGGTGATGGACTGCTTTCAGAGCCTTGGTCATCTGGATTATATTGTGAGATACGGGAAAATGAGGGAAAAAACATATTCCTGTGCAGAATATACAGATCTGATTGACGAGATACTGAAACAGCTGATAGAAAAAGGAAAAGGTCTGGAAGTAAATGCAGCGGGATTAAAATACGGACTTCCGTTTGCGCACCCGCATCCGGATGTCCTGAGACGTTACCGGGAACTCGGCGGAGAGATTGTTACAATTGGTGCAGATGCGCACAAGCCAGAACATATCGCATATGATTTTGGAAAGGTAGAAGAGCTTTTAAAAGCCTGTGGCTTTAAATATTATACAGAATTTTCGAAACAAAAGCCTGTTTTTAAGCAACTTATATAAAAATAGGAAAACCTCTTGAAATTTTGTATCAGATAAAGTACAATTATTAGCAGTTGAGGGGTCTTTCGTAAGCTTGAAAAGTTTGAAAAAAAGATTTCGCAATTGTGACTGCATTAGTAGTTAAAAAACAAACTTTAGGAGGAATTAATCATGGCAGTAAAAGTAGCGATTAATGGATTTGGACGTATTGGACGTCTTGCATTCAGACAGATGTTTGGAGCAGAGGGATTTGAGATCGTAGCAATCAACGACCTTACATCTCCTAAGATGCTGGCTCACTTATTAAAATATGATTCAACACAGGGAAAATATGAATTAGCTGATAAAGTATCTGCTGGAGAAGACTCCATCACAGTAGACGGAAAAGAAATCAAAATCTACGCTAAAGCTAATGCAGCTGAACTTCCATGGGGAGAAATCGGAGTAGATGTAGTTCTTGAATGTACAGGATTCTACACATCTAAAGCAAAAGCTCAGGCACATATCGATGCAGGTGCTAAACACGTTATCATTTCTGCACCAGCAGGAAATGACCTTCCTACAATCGTTTACAATGTAAACCATACACAGCTTACAAAAGATGACGCAATCATTTCTGCAGCTTCTTGTACAACAAACTGTCTTGCACCAATGGCTAAGGCTCTTAATGATCTTGCACCGATCAAATCTGGTATCATGTGCACAATCCATGCTTACACAGGTGATCAGATGACTCTTGACGGACCACAGAGAAAAGGTGATCTGAGAAGATCTCGTGCAGCAGCAGTTAACATCGTTCCTAACAGCACAGGTGCTGCTAAAGCAATCGGTCTTGTTATCCCAGAACTGAACGGCAAACTGATCGGTTCCGCACAGCGTGTTCCAACCCCAACAGGTTCTACAACAATCTTAAACGCAGTAGTAGAAGGAAACGTAACAGTTGACGAGATCAACGCAGCTATGAAAGCAGCAGCTAACGAGTCCTATGGTTACAATGAAGACCTGATCGTATCTTCTGACATCGTTGGTATGACATATGGTTCTTTATTCGATGCTTCTCAGACAATGGTTCTTCCGTTAGACAACGGTACAACTCAGGTACAGGTTGTTTCCTGGTATGACAATGAGAACAGCTACACAAGCCAGATGGTTCGTACAATCAAATACTTCGCAGAGTTAGCATAATCGGCACTCTATAAAGTATAACAAAGACTCACTGCAGGGTCCGGTCTTTTGGACCGGATCCTGTTTTTGATTTGCACTTGCAAAAATGAAAAACAGGATTAAGGAGACAATATCATGGGATTAAATAAAAAAACAGTAGATGATATTAATGTAAAAGGACTCAGAGTTCTTTGCAGATGCGATTTCAACGTACCGTTAAAAGATGGCAAGATCACAGACGAGAACCGTCTTGTAGCAGCTCTTCCGACCATCAAAAAACTGATCGCTGACGGCGGCAAAGTAATTCTCTGCTCCCACCTTGGTAAAGTAAAAACTGAAGAAGATAAAAAGACAAAAACTCTTGCACCGGTTGCAGCACGTTTATCCGAGCTGTTAGGACAGGAAGTAAAATTTGCAGCTGATCCGGAAGTTGTAGGACCGAACGCAAAAGCTGCTGTAGAAGCTATGAAAGACGGCGATGTGATCCTTCTTGAGAATACACGTTTCAGACCGGAAGAGACAAAGAACGGAGAGGCTTTCTCCAAAGATCTTGCGTCCATCTGTGATGTATTCGTAAACGATGCATTTGGTACTGCTCACAGAGCACATTGCTCCAACGTAGGCGTTGCAGGTCTGGTTGACACAGCTGTTGTTGGTTACTTAATGCAGAAAGAGATTGATTTCCTTGGAAACGCAGTAAACAATCCGGAGAGACCGTTCGTAGCAATCCTTGGCGGTGCAAAAGTAGCAGATAAATTAAATGTAATCTCCAACCTGCTTGAAAAATGCGATACTCTGATCATCGGTGGTGGTATGGCATTCACATTCCTGAAAGCAAAAGGATATGAAGTAGGAAAATCCTTAGTAGATGATACAAAGATCGATTACTGCAAAGAAATGATGGAAAAAGCTGAGAAACTTGGCAAGAAATTACTTCTTCCGGTTGATACAACCATCGCAGCAGGTTTCCCGGATCCAATCGATGCAGAAATCGAAGTAGAAGTAGTTCCGTCTGATGCAATTCCGGCAGACAAAGAAGGTCTTGATATCGGAACAAAGACAGCTGAGTTATATGCAGATGCAGTAAAATCCGCAAAAACAGTTGTATGGAACGGACCGATGGGTGTATTCGAGAACCCGATCCTTGCAAAAGGTACCATCGCAGTTGCAAAATCCCTTGCAGAGACAGACGCTACAACAATCATCGGTGGTGGTGATTCCGCAGCAGCTGTAAACCAGCTTGGATTTGGTGACAAGATGACTCATATTTCTACTGGTGGTGGAGCTTCTCTGGAATTCCTTGAAGGAAAAGAGTTACCAGGCGTAGCAGCAGCAAACGACAAATAAAAATCCCATATATGAAATAATTGCTTCGTTAGATGAGACTTGACGTACTTTTTTGTGTACGCCTGCGTCTCATCTGCCTTGCGCTGATTCCATATCTGAAATTTTTGGAAAATTATATACAAATCAGAAAAATATGTATTGAAATGGATGTAAGGAGAAAAGATAAAATGGCTAGAAAGAAAATTATTGCAGGTAACTGGAAAATGAATAAAACACCGAGCGAGGCAGTTGCTCTGGTGAACGAGTTAAAACCGTTAGTAGCTAACGAGGATGTTGATGTAGTATTCTGTGTACCGGCAATCGACATCATCCCGGCTATGGAAGCTGCAAAAGGCAGCAATATCTGCATCGGTGCTGAGAACATGTATTTTGAGGAGAGCGGAGCTTACACAGGCGAGATTTCCCCGAACATGTTAGTAGATGCTGGTGTAAAATATGTTGTCCTTGGACATTCTGAGAGACGTGAGTATTTTGCAGAGACAGATGAGACTGTAAACAAAAAAGTTCTGAAAGCTTTCGAACATGGCATTACACCGATCATCTGCTGTGGCGAGACTCTGACACAGAGAAAACAGGGTATCTACCTTGACTGGATCCGTATGCAGATCAAGATTGCATTCCAGAACGTAACTGCAGATCAGGCAAAAACAGCAGTAATCGCTTACGAGCCAATCTGGGCAATCGGAACAGGTGAGACAGCTACTTCTGATCAGGCAGAGGAAGTATGCGGCGCGATCCGTGCATGCATCGCTGAAGTTTATGATGAGGCTACTGCAGAAGCAATCCGCATCCAGTATGGCGGATCTGTAAACGCAGGAAACGCAGCAGAGTTATTTGCAAAACCGGACATCGATGGTGGTCTGGTAGGCGGCGCTTCTCTGAAAGCTGACTTCGGCAAAATCGTTAACTACAATAAATAAAAAACATTAACAATGCTTTAACAATTCAGAGCCATCCGCAAGTCCGTTTGGCTCTGAATTTATCTCAAACTAAATTGGTGTTTCTGCTCATATGAAGAAGTTTTGAAAATGACTTTTTGACGGGGACAACGATACAGATATTTTGGAGGAAAACATGAGTAAAAGACCAGTCGTATTAATGGTTTTAGATGGATATGGCTTAAATGACAATCCGGAAGGAAATGCTATCGCAATGGCAAAAACTCCGGTAATGGACAGCCTGATGAAAGACTATCCGTTTGTAAAAGGTGCCGCATCTGGTCTGGCAGTTGGTCTGCCGGATGGTCAGATGGGAAATTCTGAGGTTGGACATATGAACATCGGCGCAGGCCGTATCATTTATCAGGATCTGACCAGAATCACAAAAGCAATCGAAGATGGCGATTTCTTTGAAAACAAAGGATTGCTGACAGCGATTGAAAACTGCAAGAAAAACAATTCTGACCTGCATCTGTGGGGACTGTTATCCGATGGTGGCGTACACAGTCACATCACACATCTGTACGGTCTTCTTGAGATGGCAAAAAAACATGGTCTGACAAACGTATATGTACATGCATTTTTAGACGGTCGTGATACACCGCCAGCTTCCGGAAAAGATTATATCGAGCAGCTGGAAGCAAAAATGCAGGAAATCGGCGTAGGTAAGATCGCGTCTATTTCCGGTCGTTACTATGCAATGGATCGTGATAACAACTGGGATCGTATCCAGAAAGCATACGATTCTTTAGTATCCGGAACAGGTGTACAGGCAACTGATGCAGTAAAAGCAATGGAAGCTTCTTATGCAGACGGCGTAACAGATGAGTTTGTACTTCCGACGGTTATCACAGATGAAGCAGGAAAACCGGTTTCTGTTGTAAAAGAGAATGATTCCGTTATTTTCTTCAACTTCCGTCCGGACCGTGCACGCGAGATCACCAGAGCATTCTGTGACGATGCATTTACCGGATTTGAGCGTCCGTTCATTCCGCTGACCTATGTATGCTTCAAAGATTACGATGAGACAATCCCGAACAAGATTATTGCATTCGAGAAAGAATCCATCAAAAATACATTCGGTGAGTTCCTTGCTGCACAGGGCAAAAAACAGCTCCGTCTGGCAGAGACAGAGAAATACGCACACGTTACTTTCTTCTTCAACGGTGGCGTAGAGGAGCCGAACGTAGATGAGGCACGTCTGTTAGTTGCATCTCCGAAAGATGTTGCAACTTATGATCTGAAACCGGAAATGAGTGCTCCGGAAGTAGGTATGGATCTGGTAGAAGCAATCAAATCCGACAAATACGATGTGATCATCATCAACTTCGCGAACCCGGATATGGTAGGTCATACCGGTGTGATCCCGGCAGCGGTTGCAGCTGTAGAGCGTGTGGACAGCCTGGTAGGCGATGCTGTACAGGCTGTCAAAGACGTAGACGGAATCCTGTTTATCTGTGCTGACCACGGAAATGCAGAGCAGATGATCGATTATACAACCGGCAACCCACATACTGCCCATACAACTAACCCGGTACCGTTTATTCTGGTAAATGCAGATCCGTCTTACGGACTGGCAGAGGGTGGATGTCTGGCAGATATCGCTCCGACACTGATCGAGCTGATGGGCTTGACTCAGCCTCAGGAGATGACCGGTCACAGTTTATTAACTAAGAAATAGGATGTGGATTTTCTTCCCTTTCTGATTCAAACATAACACTTGTGATAAGTGAATCAGAAAGTATCACTGATAAAGTGAGTTTTTTTCGCCACACAACAGTTGCTATGATTGTTGTGTGGCTTTTTCTGTGCATACATGTACGAAGAATAGAAGTTATTGATTGAACGCAGAATAAGCATTCCCCCGCTTCAAGTGTGTAGAGCACTAAGCGGTGGGTAAAGGGGATGCTTTATGATAAGATAAAAAATCCGAATAAAAGTAAAAAGAGCATAAATAGAAGGAGTATAAGTAATTGAACGAGACATTTATGAAAGAAAAACCGATTTTCCCGCTGTTGCTGTCGATGTCCCTTCCGATGGTCATCTCCATGGCGGTAAATTCACTTTACAACATTGTAGACAGTTATTTTGTGGCAAAGATCAGTGAGGATGCCATGACGGCACTTTCTCTGGTATTCCCGATTCAAAATTTTATCAATGCAGTGGCCATTGGCTTTGGTGTCGGTATCAATGCCATGATTGCCCAGCATCTTGGCGCAGGAAGAAGAGAAAAAGCGGATGAGGCACTGACACAGGGAATGGTGCTTTCTGTGATCCACGGAATTGTTATGATGATCTTATGCATCGTTGGAATTCCGTACTTTTTAAAATTGTTTACCACAGATGCAAATGTGATCGCACTTGGTGTGCGTTACGCGACCATCGCATTTGCTTTTTCTGTTATTATTAGTGTAAATCTGACATTGGAGAAAATGTATCAGGCCATTGGAAATATGAAAATTACTATGGCGTGTCTGTTGCTTGGCTGTGGATTGAATATTCTGCTGGATCCAATGATTATTTTTGGCATCGGACCGTTTCCGGAACTTGGCATTGCAGGAGCAGCGCTGGCAACCGGATTTGGACAGTGTGTGCCGGTAGTTATCTATATGATCGTATATCTGAAGCATCCAAAACGAGTGGCTTTTCGTCGGAAATATATGCATCTGACCAAAGAAGTGACCGGACAGCTTTATGGTATCGGCGTACCTGCTATTTTAAATATGGCGCTGACTTCGGTACTGACTACAGCATTAAATGCGATTTTGGCAGTATTTTCTCAGACCTATGTGCTGGTGCTTGGTATTTATTACAAATTGCAGACCTTTTTATACATGCCTGCGAACGGAATCATTCAGGGCATGCGTCCGTTGATCGGTTATAATTACGGAGCCGGAGAACATAAGCGTGTGAACCAGCTTTATCGACTGACACTGATCATGAACGTCTGCATTATGGCGGTTGGTATGATCCTGTGCCTGACAATCCCGGGAAAATTGATGGGTGCCTTTACGGAAAATCCGCAGACTGTTCAGGCGGGAATCACGGCACTGCATATCATTTGTTACGGATTCATTTTGTCTGCAGTATCGGTTACAGCCTGCGGCGCGCTGGAGGGACTGGGAAAAGGAGTGCCCTCCCTGCTGATTTCATTATCCAGATATGTAGTGTTGATCATTCCGCTGGCGTTTATCTTCAGCCGGTTTCGGGGAGCTGTCGGCGTATGGCATGCTTTCTGGGTGGCAGAAGCATTGACGGCAGTATTTGCCGCAGTAATCTATCGCTACAGTGTAAAAGAATAAGAAATAAAAGAACTGCGTTGTAAACGGGACTTCACGTATTCTCAGATAGAAAATGTTTTATCTGAGGATTTGCTGCTTGGCTGCTTGGAATGAAATACAGCGATATTTTGTAGTACATAGAAGCAGAAAAGAAAACTAATATTAGGAACACTAATAAGCAAGAAAAAATATACAAAAATACTTATAAATAAAGCCAGATTTTCTACATGCGCTTTTCCATTCTGCCACCATTGTCGATTGACGAATGTTTTTCGAATGTATTATACTTAAATTACGTTGCAAAAGTTTTATTTATAAGAGTGAACCATCTGAGTTGATGACTTGCTATAAATAGAATATTTCGCAGAAAATACAGAAACTAAATAAGTACAATACAGAGAAAAGGGGAATCAATCGCTATGAGTATTCAGACATTCAAACCGGTGAAAGAAGGAAAAGTACGTGAGGTTTATGATATTGGTGACAGCCTGATCATTACTGCCACAGACAGAATTTCTGCCTTTGATGTAATTTTAAAAAATAAAGTTGAGAAAAAAGGTACCATTCTGACAAAAATGTCAGAGTTCTGGTTCGATTTTACAAAAGATATTTTACCGAACCATATGATTTCTACCGATGTAAAAGATATGCCGGAGTTTTTCCAGAATGAGAGATTTGATGGAAACAGCATGAAATGTAAGAAACTTAAGATGCTGCCGGTAGAGTGTATTGTACGTGGCTATATTACAGGAAGTGGCTGGGCAAGCTACTGTGAGAATGGTACAGTCTGCGGCATCAAGCTTCCGGAAGGATTAAAAGAGTCCGAGAAACTGCCTGAGCCGATCTATACACCGTCCACAAAAGCTGAGATCGGTGATCATGATGAGAACGTAAGTTTTGAGCAGACAGTTATCAACTTAGAGAAAATTTATCCGGGTAAAGGACAGGAGTATGCGGAGAAACTGCGTGACTACACCATTGCACTTTACAAAAAATGTGCAGAGTACGCATTAAGTAAAGGTATCATCATCGCAGATACAAAATTTGAGTTTGGCCTGGATGAGAACGGAAATGTCATCCTTGGTGATGAGATGCTGACACCGGACAGCTCCCGTTTCTGGCCATTAGAGGGATACGAGGCAGGCAAAGGACAGCCATCTTATGACAAACAGTTTGTAAGAGACTGGTTAAAAGCAAACCCGGACAGCGATTATCTGCTTCCGGATGAAGTAATCGAAAAAACAGTGGATAAATACAAAGAGGCATATGAAGTGCTGACTGGAAAGAAATTCGAAGCATAAAACTGTGTAAGTTGGAGGGAAAAGATTCATGCTGGAAAACAAAATGGAACAGACCATGGCACAGGACGAATTACATGAGGAGTGTGGTGTCTTTGGTATCTATGATTTAGACGGACATGATGTGGCATCTAGCATTTATTATGGACTGTTCGCCCTGCAGCACCGTGGACAGGAGAGCTGCGGTATCGCGGTCAGCGAGACACAGGGACCGAAGGGAAAAGTATCCAGTTTCAAGGATATGGGGCTTGTCAATGAGGTGTTTAACGCAGAAAATCTGGAGCGTCTGAAAGGTGACATCGGCGTAGGACATGTGCGTTATTCTACTGCCGGAGCTTCCACCAGAGAAAATGCGCAGCCGCTGGTACTGAACTATGTCAAAGGTACACTGGCGCTGGCACACAACGGAAACCTGATCAATGCCAATGAACTGCGTCACGATCTGGAGTATACAGGTGCGATCTTCCAGACCACCATTGACTCTGAGGTTATCGCATACCATATCGCGAGAGAGCGTCTGAAAGTCGGCACCGTTGAGGAGGCCGTACAGCGCGCCGCTGCAAAAATGAAAGGTGCATATTCCATCGTTGTCATGAGCCCGCGAAAACTGATTGGCGCCCGTGATCCGTTTGGGTTTAAGCCATTATGTATTGGTAAACGCGATAATTCTTATATTATTACATCCGAGACTTGTGCTCTTGAGACTATCGGTGCAGAGTTCGTACGTGATGTAAAACCTGGAGAAGTCGTTACGATCAATGGTGAGGGAGAAATTTTTTCTGATATGACAAATGCCATTGATCCATGCAAAGAAGGAAGGTGTATTTTTGAGTACATTTATTTCGCAAGAGCAGACAGTCACTTTGACGGCATCAGCGTTTACGATGCCAGAATCAAAGCCGGCAGATTCCTTGCACAGGATTCACCGGTAGAAGCAGATCTGGTTGTCGGTGTTCCGGAATCCGGAAATGCCGCAGCACTTGGTTATGCAATGGAATCCGGTATTCCATATGGTACCGCATTTGTCAAAAACAGCTACGTGGGACGTACGTTCATCAAGCCGAAACAGAGCAGCCGTGAGCAGAGTGTCCGCGTAAAATTAAATGTAGTAAAAGAGGCAGTTGCCGGAAAACGAATCATTATGATCGACGATTCCATCGTGCGTGGAACCACATCCGGACTGATCGTAAATATGCTGAAAGAAGCAGGTGCAAAAGAAGTACATGTGCGCATCAGTGCACCGCCATTCTTATGGCCATGTTATTTCGGAACCGATATTCCTGCCAGAGAGCAGCTGATCGCCTATAACCGTTCCATTGAGGACATCCGTGATCTCATCGGAGCAGATTCCCTTGGTTATCTGCGCATCGAGCGCCTGAAAGAGATGGTAAGCGGTCTGCCGATCTGTGAGGGATGTTTCACAGGAACATACCCGTTAGCTCCGCCAACTGAAGATATTCGTGGCGAGTATGAGCGATAAACAGCAAACATTTTCAATTTGAGACGTTTGTTATTTTGAGTAAAAAAACTTGCATTAGAAGCATAAAACATACTATTATAATATAAGCATGTATACAGAAACTGGAGCAAATTGGAATGACTGAAGACCGTTGTTCCGTTTGCTACAGTTTTGCTTTTGTAAAGGAGAAAAAAATATGAGTACAGACAGATATACAAGTCCACTTTCCGAGCGTTATGCAAGCAAAGAAATGCAGTATATTTTTTCACCGGAGATGAAATTCCGTACCTGGAGACGTCTCTGGATCGCCCTTGCTGAGACTGAGAAAGAGCTTGGTTTGGACATTACACAGGAGCAGATCGACGAGCTGAAAGCACACAAAGATGACATCAACTTTGAAGTCGCAAAAGAGCGTGAAAAACTGGTGCGTCATGACGTTATGTCTCATGTATACGCATACGGTGTACAGTGCCCGAAAGCAAAAGGTATCATTCACCTTGGCGCAACCTCCTGCTACGTTGGTGACAACACAGATATCATTCTGATGTCTGAGGCTCTGAAATTAGTTCGTAAAAAACTGATCAACGTAATCGCAGAGCTTGCAAAATTTGCAGACCGCTATAAAAAACTGCCGACACTGGCATTTACACATTTTCAGCCAGCGCAGCCGACAACGGTTGGAAAACGTGCCACACTGTGGACACAGGAATTCCTGATGGATCTGGAAGACCTTGATTATGTGCTTGGTTCTCTGAAATTACTTGGTTCCAAAGGAACGACTGGTACACAGGCAAGTTTCTTAGAGTTGTTTGACGGAGATCAGGAGACCATTGACAAGATTGATCCGATGATCGCTGCAAAAATGGGATTCAAAGAGTGCTATCCGGTATCCGGACAGACTTATTCCCGAAAAGTAGATACAAGAGTATTAAATGTCGTTGCAGGAATCGCTGCAAGCGCACATAAAATGTCAAACGATATCCGTCTGCTTCAGCATCTGAAAGAAGTAGAAGAGCCATTTGAGAAAAATCAGATCGGATCATCCGCAATGGCATACAAGAGAAATCCGATGAGAAGTGAGCGTATTGCTTCTATTTCCAGATATGTGATGATCGACGCATTAAACCCGGCGATCACATCCGCAACACAGTGGTTTGAGCGTACACTGGATGATTCTGCAAACAAACGTCTGAGTGTAGCAGAAGGATTCCTTGCTATTGATGGCGTACTGGATCTGTGCCTGAACGTCGTAGACGGACTGGTTGTATATGACAAAGTAATCACAAAACATCTGATGAGCGAGCTACCATTCATGGCAACAGAGAACATCATGATGGATGCCGTAAAGAAAGGCGGAGACCGTCAGGAACTTCATGAGAAGATCCGTCAGCTTTCCATGCAGGCAGGTGCAAATGTAAAACAGAATGGTCTGGATAACAACCTGCTGGAGCTCATCGCAGCAGATGAGAGCTTTGGTCTGACACTAGAAGAACTGCAGGCAAATATGGATCCGTCCAAGTATGTGGGACGTGCTCCGCTGCAGGTAGATAACTTCCTGAAAAATCATGTAAATCCGGTTCTGGATGCAAACAAAGAAATTCTTGGAATGACCGCTGAAATCAACGTTTAAATTCTGTGTTCAAGTCGAACGCACGTGAGACTTGGTGCGTGATTCTGGTCAGCGCAAGCTGA
>OGJJ01000755.1_pt1 | contig 27402 bp, 20 predicted proteins | sample 1572081 | NCBI WGS metagenome assembly OGJJ01 (sample SAMEA2582122, study PRJEB24529) | metagenome | biome: Human gut stool | place: China | collected 2011
CTCGTACTGGACAGAGCTGGTGTTGATGGACACCTTGGCGGCGTACTTCTTGAAGTTCTCCGGCAGGGCGGAGGAGTACAGCACGGTCAGGTTGGGCTCCGGAGCGGGGCCCATGTTCTCCAGCGTGTGGAGGAAGCGGTAGCAGTTCTTGGTGACCATGCTGCGGCCATCCATGCCGATGCCGCCCACTTCCAGCGTTGCCCAGACGGGGTCGCCGGAGAACAGCTGGTTGTAGCTGGGGATACGGGCAAACTTGACCATCCGGAACTTCATGACCATGTGGTCGATGAGCTCCTGTGCCTGGCTCTCGGTCAGGGTACCGTTGTCCAGATCGCGCTGGATATAGATATCCAGGAACGTGGAGATGCGGCCCACGCTCATAGCAGCGCCGTTCTGGGTCTTAATGGCGGCCAGGTAGCCGAAGTACAGCCACTGGCAGGCCTCTTTTGCGTTCTTTGCGGGCTGGGAGATGTCGTAGCCGTAGGCCTCGGCCATCTTCTTCATCCCCTTGAGGGCGCTGATCTGGCGGGCGATCTCCTCGCGCAGGCGGATGACGTCATCGGTCATGGTGCCGTCGCCGCAGTTGTCAAAATCTTCCTGCTTGAAACGGATCAGGGCATCGATGCCGTACAGGGCCACACGACGGTAGTCGCCCACGATACGGCCGCGGCCGTAGGTGTCGGGCAGGCCGGTGATGATGTGGGTGTGGCGTGCTTTCTTCATCTCCGGGGTGTAAGCGTCGAAAACGGCCTGGTTGTGGGTGCGGGTGTAATCGGTAAAGATCTTGTGCAGCTCCTCGCTGGGCTTGTAGCCGTAGGTGGTGCAGGCCTGCTCTGCCATCTTGATGCCGCCGTAGGGCATAAAGGCGCGCTTCAGAGGCTTGTTGGTCTGCAGACCGACGATCTGCTCCAGGTCTTTCAGGCTCTCCTCAATATAGCCGGGGCCGTAAGCGGTCAGGCTGCTGACCACTTCCGTCTCCATGTCCAGCACGCCGCCCTTGGCGCGCTCTTCTTTCTGCAGCTTCTGCAGGGCACCCCACAGTTTATCGGTAGCCTCCGTGGGGCCTACCAGGAAAGACTCGTCGCCATCGTACGGGGTGTAGTTCTTCTGGATAAAGTCGCGGACGTTGACTTCCTCTTTCCAGATACGGCCCTCAAAGCCTTCCCACTGTTCAAAATTGATCATTGGAACCTCCTTGCTCCTTCCATTGGTTAGCATCATCTAACTATTCTGCCTTGAAAAAACCGCACTTTCTCTGCGGCTTTCGGGGGCATGTTCTGGGGGAGGCGCCCATCTTCTGCGGCGCCTTTTGTGTGGCTGTCAAAACGCAGGACAATGCGTCTGCTCCCGGCAGCCTGGTACTATAATAGCAAGCATTCTTATAAAAAGCAAGAGGAAAATCGAGGATTTTCTGCCCTCAAAAATTTTCCGAAAAAATTTCAAATCAGGGGTTGACAGTCATGACAAACTATGATATTCTTTTGTCACGGCAAGGTTAGTTAAATCTAACCAAGGCTGCGGTGGCCACCTGCAAGGCCCCCGAAAAGGAAGCAAATTCCTCCATTCCATTCTCTCTTTTTCTGGATGCATACAGCTTTTATGGTTTGCTCTGTATGCTCCGCGCGGCGAGGTGCGCTTTTGGTACGGCGCACGTTGCAAATGCAAGAAAACAAAAACGGGACACATCGCTTGACCACCGATGCGTCCCGCTTTTTGTTTTACCCAGTTTTACAGCAAAAGAGCAACAATTCTTGGCGGATATTACCGTTGCACCTCCCTGGATTTTACGCTATACTCTTACCTTAGTTACTGCTGCCGCATGGGCAGCGGCCCAAATTGCACCAAGACCCAAAGGGGGATTTTGTTACGAAGTATCTGTTTCAATTTGCGCGGATCCTCGCGTTTTGTTTTCTGGGCGAGATCCTGTACGCCGTGCTGCCGCTGCCCATCCCGGCCAGCGTCTACGGCCTGATCTTACTGCTGCTGGCCCTGCGACTTGGCATCGTCAAGCTGGAGCAGGTCAAGGAAGTGGGCCTGTTCCTCACGGGCATCTTCCCGCTGCTCTTCGTTCCCGCCGCGGCCGGTGTCATGGAGCTCTGGGCAGAGATGGGCAACATGCTGCTGCCTATCATCATTGCCATCGTGCCCGTCACAGTGCTGGTGCTGGCCTCTGCCGGCCGCACCACCCAGGCTCTGACCAGCCGCCGCAAAAATAAGGAGGCCGCCCATGACTGAGCTTTTAAACGGATTTCTTTCCGGCTCGGCCGCCTGGGGTGTAATGCTCACGCTGGCCGCCTTTGCGCTGGGGACTCTTATCAATAGGGCAACGGGCAAGGCCATTTTCAACCCGCTGCTGCTGGGCAGCATCTTTGTTATCATCCTGCTCAGCGTGCTGAACATCCCTTATGCGGATTACAAGGCCAGCGCTTCCCCGGTCAACTACCTGCTGTTGCCTGCCACCATCAGCCTGGCCATTCCCCTCTATGAAAAGTGGGATCTGCTCAAGGAGAACGCCGCCGCCATCATTGCGGGCATCTCGGTGGGCACGCTGGTCAGCCTGGGCAGTGCACTGGCCCTGGCCCTGGCGCTGGGCCTGACCCGGGAGCAGTACGCCACCCTCCTGCCCAAATCCGTCACCACGGCCATCAGCATGGACGTGGCGGCTGAGCTTGGCGGCATTGCAGCCCTGACGGGTGCCATCGTGATCCTGACGGGCATTGCAGGCAACCTGCTGGCCGAGTCCGTCTGCAAGTGGTTCCATATCACCGACCCCATCGCCAAGGGCGTGGGCATCGGTACCTCAGCCCATGCCGTGGGCACCAGCAAGGCCCTCCAGATGGGCGAAGTGGAGGGCGCCATGAGCGGCCTTTCCATCGCCGTGGCCGGTGTCCTCACTGCCGTCCTCTGCCCGATTTTTGTGGGCCTGATCGGCTGAATTCTCTGAATATGCAAAAGCCCATCGCTTTATCAGCGATGGGCTTTTTTCTTACAATGTTTTTAATTCTTTCAGTTCTGCGCCGATATCTCCCTCGATGCAGATGGCCTGCCGGGCGATCTCCCGGGGCGCAAACGCCTCATAGCGGTTGATACAGGCGTATGTCGCATTCGGGTTCTGCGCCGTATACCGCCAGAATGGATATTTGATGATGACAGGGGTGTTGCCGCCCACGCCCAGCTCCCAAAAGAGAATTTTCTGTCCCTCGCGGCGGCGCAGAAACTCCGCATAGCACTCGGACGCGCGGTGCCAGCCCTCATCCTCCGCAAAGCTGTCATCGCAGCGCAGATTCATCGTCAGGGGCTTGCCGCAATGGGGGCAGCAAGGCACAAGCTCTGCGGGAACATGAGTCTTCAGAATGGTATCCCCCGGCACCGTCAGGCTGTTGTCCGGGCCGACGACATAGCCCTGCGCTTCCACCATCTGCCGGATGAGCTTCTCGTTGTCAAAAGTTTCCTGGCAGCACGGGGTACTGCACTGGAACAGGCCGTAATCCCCCTGCGTGTAGAAGAGCCGCTTTTTCTCAAAGCCTGCTTTCTGGAAGCAGTGGTCCACATTGGTGGTGAGGACGAAATAGTCTTTGTCTTGTACCAACCGAAGCAGGTCATCGTACACAGGCTTCGGGGCCTGCTGATAGCGGTTGACCCAGATATAGCGGCTCCAATAGGCCCAGTATTCTTCCATAGTGGGATACGGGTAGAACCCGCCGGAATACATATCGGTAAAGCCATATTTTGCAGCAAAATCCGCAAAATATTCCCGAAAGCGCTCCCCGGTGTAGAGAAAGCCCGCCGAGGTGGAAAGCCCCGCGCCTGCACCGATCACAACGGCGTCGGCATCCCGGAGGGCGTTTTTCAGCTGCTCAGTCTGCGAGCAGGCGGGTGTAGAGCTCTTTATCCAAATCTTTGAAAACATTGAAGATCACCTTTTTGATGCTGGTTTCTTGCTGCAGGAACGTCCGGACCGTCTCCACGGCGATCTCTGCAGCCAGTTCATTGGGAAAACGGAATACCCCCGTGGAAACGCAGCAGAATGCCACGCTTTCCAGCTGGTACGCAGCAGCCAGTTCCAGGCAGGAGCGGTAGCAGGAAGCCAGCAGCTCCCGCTCTTTTGCAGTGACCTGCCCGGTAATGATCGGCCCTACCGTATGGAGAACATATTTGCAGGGCAGGTTGAACGCCGGGGTGATCTTGGCCCTGCCCGTGGGTTCCTCATGGCCCTGTTTGCGCATGATGTCTGCACAGGCAAGCCGCAGCTGCACGCCGCTCCGGGTATGGATGATGTTATCAATGCAGTTGTGGAGCGGCGAAAAACAGCCGCACATCCCGCTGTTGGCCGCATTGACGATAGCATCCACCTGCAGGGTGGTGATATCGCCCTGCCAGATGGCCAGCCGGGCATCCCCCGGGACAGTCGGCAGCGCATTGCCGTCTACGATGCCCCGGGCGTCCCGCTCCTGCTGCAGGTAGGCGTCCTGCACTGCCAGAAACTCCTGCGGGAGCTTTCGGGGCGGGCGGATGTTCATCAGAGCGCGGAGCAGACCTTTTTGTTCCTGCTCGTCTGTGGGAATGGTCATTCCCCGGTACTCGCTTTCATCCAGAAGCGTCCGGAGCAGATAGCGCCGCCGTTCTTCCTGTGTTTGCTGCATATTCCGTTCCTTTCTGTTTCCTGATTTCTCCTGTCTGGAAACAGGCAGAGCCCCGCCGGGGCGGCGGGGCCTGCTGATCCGATGGGATGAAAAATCAGAACTCGTACGGAGGATTGCCAGAGAAGTCTGCGATCACACCGTGGGCATCTTCCAGGTAGAAGACCTCAAAAATGGGGTTGGTCGCCTCGCCGTACTGGCTCTTGACGATCGGGTTGGCAATGCACATCTCCTTGGCTGCCATGTTGTTCTCAAACACAGCCTTGCCATGCAGGCGGATCCATGCATACTCCGGGCTGGAGACCGAGATCTCAACATTCGGGTTCTGCTGCAGATCCTTGTACACGTCCTTGGTGCTGTTGGTGCAGAACCACAGCTTACCGTCCAGCTCGCCTGCGAACATGAACGGGCGGCACTTTGCCTTGCCGTCACGGCCGACAGTGGCCAGATACTGCACCGGGTTTGCGTTCAGAAATGCAACTATTTTTTCCATTTTAGGTTTCCTCCATAGGATATTTGTCTATTGTTTGGTGCAGCGCGCTTGCTTTTCTCTTCCGGTGAGTCTATAATAAACCCAGACCCCCGTTTTGTAAAGTAAGCACTTTTTTGTGCTGTAGTTACCAAAAGGGAACCATTGGAGGCGCCCATGATGAATCCTGCATCCCTGTCTGAGACCCCCGCTGCATCCAAGGCTCTGCCCGCCTGCCCGGTGGAGACCACCCTGACCCTCATCAACAGCAAATGGGCGGTACTGATCCTGCGGGACCTGCTCCCCGGCAAAAAGCGCTTTGGGGAGCTGCGCCGCTCCATCGGCCATGTGAGCCAGAAAGTCCTTACCGCCCAATTGCGGGAGATGGAGACAAACGGACTGGTGGTCCGCACCGTGTACGCCGAGGTGCCGCCCCGGGTAGAATATTCGCTCACGCCCCTGGGGTATAGTCTCAAGCCCATCCTGGACGCGATGTGGAGCTGGGGCAAGCAATATCAGGCCCAGCAGGCGGAGACAATGGTGCAATAATCCTCTCTGCTCTTCGGCTGCCAACAAACGCAAAAAAGCATCTGCAGCATTTTCGTTTCTGATCCTAAAAAATCAGCGAAAAATCGTTGCAGATGCTTTTTGTGTTTCAGCGGTTGAATTTCCGGATGACCTTTTCTGCCTCCGGCGAAAGGGACGGCGGGATCGCTGCCGGGCGGGCCAGACAGTAGCCCTGCAGCAGGTCCACGCCCAGCTCCAGCACCTTGCGCAGCTCGGCCGTGGTCTCCACACCCTCGGCCAGCACCAGAATGTTCCGGGGCCGCGCGTAGTCCACCAGGCTGGTGAGGAACTGCTGCTTGTCCGTGTTGGTATCAATGCTGCGGATAATGGAGATATCCACCTTGACATAGCGGGGGGCTATGGTCAGCAGGCTGCTGCCGTTGCTGTAGCCGCTGCCGTAATCGTCCAGCGCAAAGATGCCGGAAGCTCCGGCCATGGTGCGTTTCCGCTCCAGCTGGGCGGGATCCAGCTCTTCTTCCTCGGTGATCTCCACCACCAGCTTCCGGGCCAGTTCCGGGAAACGGCCGCGGTAATCCCGCCAGTCGGTGTCGTTCAGGCTGACACTGGCAATGGAGTTGATAAAGAGCAGGCTGTCCTCCCGGATGAGGCCGCGCTCTTTCAGCTTTTCAAAGGCGCTGGAGGCCTTGAACAGGGTAATGTGCTCGATGTCGTACAGGCGGTTCAGCTCCCGCGCCAGCTTCATCACGGTAAGGGGCGAGCGCAGGGTGGGCATCTCCGGCCGCATCAGGGCCTCATAGGCGATGGCCCGGCCATTGCGGGCCGAGAAAATCGGCTGGAAATGGTAGCTCACCGCCTGATCCCGCAGCATCTGCTCAAACTCGTTGCGGGTCTGCATGGCGTAGGCTTCCTGATTGTACATGCCGATGTCAAACTCTTTCATCTCGCCCTTGCGGGAATGCTTGACCTGATACATGGCAAAATCAGCGTACTTTTTCAGGGTATTGAAATCCGTGCTGTCCTCCGGGTACCAGGCCACGCCGCCCGAGATGCTGATGTGCAGCTCGCTGCCGCTGGGCAGGATGGAAGCGCTGTCCTGCAGGGCCGCGCGCAGCTTTTCCAGCTCTTCCCGCACGGCGTCCCGGCTGTCGTAACCGTAGAGCAGCAGCATGAACTCATCGCCCGAGAGGCGGGCAGAGAGGGTGCCCGGCGGGGTACTGGCCGCCAGGCAGCGGCCCGTCTGGCGGAGGTACTGGTCGCCCCAGTCGTGGCCATAGGTGTCGTTGATGGTTTTCAGGTTGTCCAGGTCGGTCATAAGCAGGGCGGCGTGGCCCAGCGTTTCCGGCTTGGCAAACAGGTTCTCGCACACCCGCTGGAATGCCTGACGGTTGTACAGGCCCGTCAGGATATCGTAATCGCGCTCGTGCTCGATGCGGCGGCGCTCCAGCGCCGTCACCTCCTCGTTTTCCCGGCTCAGCTGGACGATGGCGCTTGCAAACTGGTCCAGCTCCCGGATGCCCGTGCGGGAGAACTCCGGCACGCTGACATGGTCATTCTGGGCCCGGGCCAGCTCATTGGAGAGCTGCGCCACCGGTTTTGCCAGCTGGCGTGCCACCGCAACACTGCACCCCAGGCCCACCACCGCGGTCAGGAGCGCCGCCATGACCAGCAGGTTGCGGACGGAATGAGAGAACCTATAGAGGTCATTTTGGGCCACGGTCCCGATCAGCAGCCACGCCTCGCCGGAGAACGGTGCGTTCCGGCTGTAAAGCTCCAGCTGCTGGAGCGTCGCGTACTGCTCCTCTCCATCCAGCCAGAACTTCCAGTCCATTCCATCCCGGTGCAGCGTAAGGGTCTGGGGCATATTCTTGTCGGCATCCTCCCCCGTGAGGAATGCGGTTCGGACGTTGATGACGTCATCCCGTTTTAAGTCTGCATCGGTCGTCGCCAGCAGGTAGGTGCCGTGATCCATGTTCTGCAGCTCATTGCTGGGCAGCTGGGTGGTCAGGTAGCTGGTCAACAGCTCCACGCCCACCACACCGTACACGGTGCCGTCGTCCAGGATGAGGGGCTGCACATAGGCCAGCGCGTCCCGGTCGTCCCCTTTCAGGCGGAACGTTGCAGGAGTCCAGCGGCCATAGTCATCCGCAGAAAGCTTGCTCTCGGAGGTATAGGCGATCTGGAACGATTCCTTGTAAAAGCTGGTTCTCCCGCCCGGCTGGTATGGCATGGCCGGAGACCAGCCCTTATCCGTGGAGATGCCCAGCGGGGTAAACGCTGTTGCGGGGCCCCGTTCCGCCAGCAGGTCGGCGTTCCGGTCGGTGGAAAGCGCACTGGGGTCCAGGTCGCGGATGTAAAGGCCGGGCAGATAGCTGTCATCGGCCCGGTAGTTCAGGTCGTGAGTGCTCAGAATGACAAAGATGCCATTGACAGGCTTTGTCCGCAGAGTGCTCACCAGCTCCGGGACAATGGCCTGGAGCAGCGGCAGGGCTTTCTCACTGGAGGTATCCAGCGTGTTCAGATCCACGATGCCCTGGTCCACCAGTTCCCGCGTCACGCGGTCAATGGTACCGCTGATGGCATTGAGGTCCTGCGCCTGGATCAGGTTCTGGCGCAGGTAATTGGCGCGGTTCTCCACCTGCTTGTCGAGAATATCCTCGGCGTTCTCATTCAGCTGGCTGGTCACCCGGCTGGTGCTGATGGCAAAGATCAGCAGCAGCATTTCTGCCAGAAGCACCAGCAGCAGGGAGCGCAGGATCTTGCAAAAGATCGAGCAGCCCCGCCTTTGATACGCTGTCTCTTTTTTCACCCCTGTTTTCCCCTCCTTTCCGCTCCATGATCGGGCATCAGCCCTCGTAAGCACGCAGTTCGGTGCAGAGAGATTGATACCAATTTTCAAAATACTCGTCGGTCAGGTAGAGAGCCTCGGCTTCGGCAGCGCTCACCCCGGCTGCGATCTGCTCTTCCACCGCCGCGCGGTCCGCGCTGGCCAGGTCCGACATGCTGTATTCCAGCACCTTGCGGGCATCCGTGCCGCCCTCAAAGGGCTTGGGGGTGTAGAGCTCGTGGTTTTCCACCGCGTCAATGGCGTTTGCCAGGATGTCTTTCATGGAGTCGGTCAGATCCAGGCCGCTGTTCTCGATAGCGGTCATGTCGTCGGCCGCGTGGGTCACGGGCAGGTAACCGGAGCCCACGGCAAACTGAATGTTATTTTCCGGCTGGGTGAACCACTTGAGGAATGTGACACAGGCGGCTTCTTCCTCCGGGGTGCTCTTGGTCACCACCATGCCGGCGCCCTGCTGGACAGCCACCTCTTCGCTTCCGGCAAACGAGGGGTTGGGCAGCACTTTCAGGCTGATATCGTGGCTCTCGGTGTCGCTCACCTGCACCTGCTTGGGGAAAAAGGTGGCGCTGGAGTTGGAGCCCACATAGGCCAGCACATTGCCGGTCTTGATGTCGTCACTGCGGAAACGGCCCTCGCCCGCAAACCAGCCCTTGACAAAGGGGACATAGTAGTTCTCCCACAGCTTCCGGGCCACATCCTCGGTCAGGTTCACGGTCATCTTGCCGTTTTCCACGGTAAAGATGGTGTTGCCCAGTTCCTTGGCACCAATGAGCATGTAGTTTGCCATGGCGTCGCGGCCAAACAGCGCTTTGCCGTCGTCCGGGACTTCCGTCCGGGCGTCGGTCCAGTCGTAGTATTTTCCGGCGGTGGCTACAAGGCCCTCCACGGTGGAAAGGTCCTCATACTTTGCCCCTGTGGCCGCCGCAAAGGCCTGCCAATCGGTATCATTGAGGAACAGCAGCTCGGTGGATTTTGCCACCGGGAAAATTTTGATGGTGCCGTTGTCGTCAAAGTCGCCCTCGGTGAGATAGCTCTCCGGGAACGCCGCTTTTTCCTCGTCGGTCAGGTAGCCGCTCAGGTCAGCCACAAGGCCCATCTGGTCCACGGCATAGCAGGTGTCGGCATAAGCGGAGAAGATATTGGGCATCTCTGCAGCCCCCACCTTGCCCTCGGCTGCGGCCAGCACATTGGTCTCCAGATCGTTGACGCTGCCCTGGCTGGAAGCTTCCACCGTGATGTTCTGCTCCTTGCCCACCGTGGCGTTGAACTCATCCACCAGCTTGCTGAATGTTTCCAGCTGGTCGCCGTTGTAGTAGCTCCATACCGTAATGGTCACCGGCTTGGCGTCCGTCGGTGCCGTGTTCTTCGGTCCGGACACCGCGCTGCCCCCGCAGGCAGCCAGGCTCAACGTCAGTGCCGCGGCGCTGGCCAGTGCAGTGATTCGTTTGAAAAAACGCTTCATTCTGATTTTCTCACAATCTCCCGCGGATTCCATGCGCGGGCTCCTCTGTATCCATATATATTTTTTATTATACGCCTCTTTGCCGCCAAAAGTAAACAAATTTTCCCAAAATCCGCGGCTTTCCATTATTTTTCCACTTTGTGGCAGGTTCACCCAGTCTTTCCCACAAAAAGACCCGCTGGCGGGGAAATCAGCGGGTCAGAGAAAAATTGTTCTTCTTTTTCTTACAGTTTGGACAGCTGCGGGCCCTGTGCGGTATCCTTGACCGCCCAGCCCATCTCGGTCAGCCGTGCACGGATGGCGTCAGCGGTCGCCCAGTCCTTAGCTTTCTTGGCGGCAGCACGCTGTTCCACCAGCTCGGTCACCTCTGCGGGCACCTCGTCCTTTTTGCGGTTGTACATCAGGCCCAGCACACCGGTGATCTCATCAAAGGCAGCGGCAGCAGCTTCCAATGCCTTTTTGCTGGAGGCTGCGGACAGGGTGTTGATCTCCTTGACCAGATCAAACACAGCAGCCAGGGCATCGGGAGTGTTCAGGTCGTCGTCCATCGCGGTGCAGAACTTCTTGCGGGCCTCTTCCGCCTTGACGGTCAGGGTCTCGTCGGTACCGAACTCGCTCTTGCTCAGGGCAAAATCCAGATTCTCACGGCAGGTGTACAGGCGCTCCAGGCTGTTCTTGCAGCTCTCAATGAGGTCCACGGTGTAGTTCAGCGGCATCCGGTAGCCGGCCGTCAGCATGAAGTAACGGATGGGCTCGTAGCCATAGAGGTTGGCCACATCCCGCACGGTGAAGAAGTTGTGCAGGCTCTTGGACATCTTCTGGTTGTCCACATTGATGAAGCCATTGTGCATCCAGTAGCGGGCAAAGGTGCAGCCGTTGGCGCACTCGCTCTGGGCGATCTCGTTCTCGTGGTGGGGGAAGATCAGATCCTGACCGCCGCAGTGCAGGTCGATGGTCTTGCCCAGATGGGTGCGGCTCATGGCGCTGCACTCAATGTGCCAGCCCGGACGGCCCATGCCGTAGGGGCTCTCCCAGGCAGGCTCACCGGGCTTGGCGGCTTTCCAGACTGCAAAGTCCGCCGGGTCCTCTTTCAGGTCATCGTCCATCTGGCTGCGCAGCTCCCGGTTGCCGCTCTCCAGATCGTCCAGCTTCAGGTGGCTCAGTTTGCCGTACTCGGGGTCGCTCTTGACGCGGAAATAGACATCGCCGTTCTTGGCAATGTAAGCGTGGCCGGAGTCGATCAGGTCCTTGACGATATCGAGGATCTGCTGGATGTGCTCGGTGGCGCGGGGCTGAACGGTTGGCTTTTTGCAGTTGAGGCCGGCGGCGTCCTTGAGGTACTCGGCCTCAAAGCGCTGGGCCACTTCTTTCATGGAAGTGCCCTCTTCCTGGCCCTTTTTGATGAGCTTGTCGTCAATATCCGTAATGTTGGAAACGTAGAGGACCTTGTTGCCCCGGTACTCCAGGTAGCGGCGCAGGGTGTCAAACACGATCAGCGGGCGGGCATTGCCGATGTGGATATAGTTGTAAACGGTGGGGCCGCAGACATAGATGCGGTATTCGCCGGGCACCTGCGGCACAAACTCTTCCTTCTGGCGGGTCAGGGTGTTGAAAATCTGCATAAGAACTCTCCTTCTTGTAGGGCAAACAAAAGCCGCAGCAGAACCTCTCAGTCTCGCTTCGCTGACTTACGAAAACAGAGAAGTAAAAAAGCCCCCGATGTGATACAATCTCCCATATCACATCGAAGGCGGTTTTCAAAATCGCGGTTCCACTTCTGTTTGTCGCTCAAAGCCGATAACGGCGGCTGCCGCGCCGCGATACTCCCCAGCAGGTTTCCCGCGGCGTGCTGCCCGGGCGCACTTCACACACGCTGCTGCAAACAGGCTCCCAGCCAACGGCCCGTTCTCTCTGTCCAGCTCACCTTTGCGCTACTCTGCCCGGGTAAACGCATTTTTCCTGATACATCTGTATTATAGCCGGGCCGGGGGGAGAAGTCAAGCAGAACGCAGGCGCCGGCATTTCAGCGGCAGCTCTGCGCCGATTCAATCGATCTCGTGCTTTTTACAGAAGTGCTTGCTGGCAAAGTACATTCCTGCCCAGATGGCGATGGCAAGCACGAGGTAGAACGGGTTCTTCATGGCGGACACCAGCGACTGCCCGAAAAGGGCCATCATGGCCACCATCACGCCCTTGCCCAGCAGCATGGTGACAAGGTAGCGCTTCTCGTCAAAATCAGAGATGCCGAAGGCAAAGTGCATAAAGGACGAAGGCGTAAAGGGCAGGAGCGACAGCATGAACAGGGACGCGGTGTCGAACCGGCTGACCCATTGCTCCGCCTTTTGCAGCTTGGCGGAGCGGCGGGCAAATTTCCAGAAAAAACGCTTGACGACACGCCGCCAGAGCAGGAACATCACAGTGCCGCCCAGCATCACCCCGGCCCAGCTGTACACAAAGCCCAGAAGCCCGCCGTGGGCCGCAACATTCAGCGCCACAATGGCAATGAGCGGCAGCGGCGGAAAAAAGGATTCCACCATCGCAAGGATCACGGGCGCAATGGGGCCAAGGTCGCCAAAGCCTTCCAGCAGGGCCTCCCAGAATTCCAGCGTTCCCAGCTGGTGGAGCCAGCCTATCATCGTCATTTCCATCCCGCGTGTTCCTTCCCTCTCATTTTTCTTTAGTATATCCGGTTTCTATGACACGCCCGTGAACAAAATACGAGCTTTTTTTGTCATATCATCTATACTACGAGACTGCGGGGGCCTTTCCTGCACAGGGCGGGGATCTTTATGCTTTTCCGTCGGCTTCAGCGGCGGCCTTTTCGGCCCGGGCCTGCATCCGCTCGATCTGCTGGGCGCGCATCCGTTCCCAGCGGGCAAGCCCGGCTTCGTCCGGGATCTGGACGCAGCGGGCAAAGCTCCAGTGCAGGCCGTCCCGCCGGGCCAGCTTGTAGCGCTGGAACACGCCCTTTCCAACCTCATTGCCGGTACCGGCGCATGCAGGGCAGACAGACAGAGTATACCAGCCGCTGTTGCCCTTTTTCAGCCAGATATCGTCCGGCTGCAGATCCCCGCCGCACACCGGGCAGCTGGCAGTGATGATCTTTGGGTCGCTGCGCCAGGTGGACTGCTCCACATAGCCGCGGAACACCCGGAAGTCCCGGTAATCACCGGGGGCGGGGCAGAGGCTTGCCCGCAGGGATTCCTCCTCGGTGGGGTAGGCCGCCAGACCCGCCCGCAGGTCAAGCTTGCGGCAGACATCGGCGGTGTAAAGGGTATCGGACAGGGCATCGTGGAACGGGCGCTCCATCGGGATGCCCATCCGGGTCACAACGCTTTCCAGCGTCATGCCCTCGCCCTCCTTGCGGGGGTGCTCCCGCAGGAAGATCTGCTGCAGATCATACCACTGGGTGGGGTGGCTCTCGTCCAGATTGCAGAGGAAAAGGTTCTGCTTGAGCACCGGCACGTCATCCATGCCCCACTCGGCGAACTCGGCGTCTGGGCCGCACCACTTCATAAAGCGGCGGAGGCCCTGGATGATGGGTTCGCCCTTGTCGAGGTCCTCCTGCGTCAGACCGGTGACTTTGGCAATGTGGTGCTGCAGGCAGCGGAAGATGCGGGGACGCAGGTGGATGGAGAAGGTATCCAGCACGTTGGCGTCCTCGTCGATCTTGACAGCACCGATCTCAATGATCTCCCCCCGGAACGTCTGCTGGACGCCGTGATAATTAAAGATAAACGGCTGATAGCCGATGTTCCACTCCAAATCGAATAAAACTAAGTTGCGCGGCATTTGTGTCTGGTATCCTTTCAAAAAATGAACTTTTCAATGGCCTCAGCCACGCCGTCATGGTTGTTGTCGGCGACAGTTACATAGTCCGCTGCCTCCTTGACGGGGGGCTCTGCATTCTGCATGGCCACACCCACGCCGGCAAAGCGTATCATAGAGCAGTCATTGAGGCCGTCGCCGCAGGCCATAAGGTTGTCGCGGGTCAGACCCCTGCTTTCCAGCAGACTGCCGAGGCTCACGTCCTTGGCGACACCCAGCGGCACAGCCTCGATGAAGAAGGGGCTGGACGGGTAGAGGTCGATCTCGCCCGCAAACTGTTTCCGGCCTGCCTCCAGCACCTCGTCGCGGCGGGCGGGGTCGAGGGTGATGAGCATCTTGCAGATGGGATAATCCACATAGGCGGCGAGGTCCTCCACCTTCTGCATGGGCAGCTTGCAGGTAAAGCACTCCTTCAGCGCCCACTCGTCCTCGGGGTTCTCCGAAACGACACCCTGCTTATTATAGGTAATGATGACCACGCCCTGCTCCCTGGCGAAGGCACAGAGCTGCGGCACATACTTTGCATCCAGCTGCTTGCGGTAGAGCGTCTCGCCGGTGGCACAGTCGATGATGGCACCGCCGTTATACGAGAGGATGCAGCCGCCCTTTTTATCCAGTCCCAGCTCCTTTGCCAGCGGCATGATACCTGCCGTGGGACGACCCGAGGCCAGCACGATGGTCACGCCTTTGGCTGCAGCTGCATCCAGCGCTGCGCGGGTGGCGGGGGTGACGACCTTCTGGTCATTGGTCAGGGTGCCGTCGAGGTCGAGCGCCAGCACACGAATATCTTTCTTTTCCATATCCAGCCTCACTTATTTTTACAGGCCGGAACGTCCCGGCCCTGTCGATTTTATCGCATACTTTTTTATTGTACAATGAATGCACCTCTCAGCGCAAGACTCTTTGTTATATTTCTTCGGCACCTCGGAGTTTGTTTGAAAATACAAACTGTAGTTTGCGGCAAAAAATACGTAAAGATAGACATTTCAAACTACTTCCCGTAAAAAGTTAATACGTCTTAACATCGTCAAAAAACCTTGCAAATTCCGAAATCTGCGCTATAATATCCGCAGAAACACTTATTCCATGCCCTTTGGGGTACATGAGGGAATACGATAAAAAGGAAGGTATACTACTATGGTCGATATGAAGAAGATTGCTCTGTTCGCTGCCGGCACCCTGTTCGGTTCCGCTGGTTTCAAGCTGCTGTCCAGCAGCGATGCCAAGAAGGTCTACACCCAGACCACCGCTGCTGTCCTGCGCATGAAGGACTCCACCATGGAGACCGTCAGCAAGGTCCAGGAGCAGGCCGGTGACATCCTCGAGGATGCAAAGGCTATCAACGAGGCCCGCGCTGCCAAGGCTGAGGCTGAGGTCATCGAGGACGCTGCTGAGGCAGAGACCACCGAGACCAACGAGTAATTTTGCAGTCTCTGAGCCGCCTGCGGGCGGCTCTTTTTATGGTTATTTTTTGCAATACGCAGAGGATATTCTGATATGAAATGTACTATTCTTCATGAGAGCCGCGGCCGTCTGCGGGTACACGTCTGCAATGTGCGGATGACCCTTCACCGGGCCGATGTGCTGGAAGCCTATCTGAACCACCACGACGCTGTGAGCAAGGCCAAGGTCTACGAGCGGACGGGCGATGTGGTGGTGTATTACACCGGTACCCGCAAGGACGCCGTCGCCGCCCTGAGCACCTACCGTTTCGATGACCCCGAACTGGACGCACTGGTCACCAGCGCCGACAGCCGCCGCATCAATCAGGAATATCAGGAAAAGATGTATAACCTCCTGGCAGGCCGGGTGCTGCGCGAGCTGTTCCTGCCCGCCCCGCTCAACGCCGCCTACACCGTGTTCCGCTCCATTAAGTTCCTCTGGAAGGGTGTGTGCTGCCTGTGGCGCCGCAAACTGGAAGTCGAAGTGCTGGATGCTTTGAGCATCGGCGTCTCCATCCTGCGGGGCGATTTCGCCACCGCTGGCTCCGTCATGTTCCTGCTCAACGTCGGCTCCCTGCTGGAGGAGTGGACCCGCAAGAAGAGCCTCGACGACCTGGCCCGCAGCATGGCCCTGAATGTCGATAAGGTCTGGGTCCGCGCACAGGGCACCGAAGTGCTCATGCCGCTCACCAAGGTCCACCCCGGCGATGAGATCGTCGTCCGCTCCGGCAACATGATCCCGTTGGACGGCACCGTCATCGAGGGCGAAGCCATGGTCAACCAGTCCGCTCTGACCGGCGAGTCCATGCCAGTGCGCAAGACCATCGGCGCCACCGTCTACGCCGGCACTGTGGTGGAAGAGGGCGAGTGCGTCCTGACCACCAAGGCCGAGGGCGGCGCGAACCGCTACGACAAGATCGTGGCCATGATCGAGGAGTCCGAGAAGCTGAAGTCCAGCACCGAGAACCGTGCGCTGGTTCTGGCCGACCGTCTGGTCCCCTGGTGCCTCGGTGCTACCGTCGTCACCTACGCCCTGACCCGGAACGCCACCCGCGCCATCTCCTGCCTGATGGTCGATTTCTCTTGCGCCCTCAAGCTCTCCATGCCGCTGGCCGTTCTTTCTGCCATGCGCGAGTGCGGCGCAAGCCATATCACCGTCAAGGGCGGCAAGTACCTCGAGACCCTGTCCAAGGCCGACACCATCGTCTTCGATAAGACCGGCACCCTGACCCGCGCTACCCCCAAGGTGGTCAAGGTCGTCCCCTTCTCCAACTGCAGCGAGAGCGAAGTTTTGCAGCTGGCTGCCTGCCTCGAGGAGCACTTCCCCCACTCGATGGCCAATGCCGTCGTCCGGGAGGCCAAAGAGCGCGGCATCTCCCACGAAGAGATGCACTCCGAGGTAGAGTATATCGTGGCCCACGGCATCGCCAGCCGCGTCAGCGGTGAGCGGGTCGTCATCGGCAGCCACCACTTCGTCTTTGAGGACGAGCACTGCACCATCCCCGAGGACGAGCGCGAGAAGTTCGATAACCTTGAGCCGGAGTATTCTCACCTCTATCTGGCCGCTTCGGGCCGTCTGGCCGGCGTCATCTGCATCGCCGACCCGCTGCGTCCGGAAGCTTCCCGCGTGCTGCGCGCTCTGCGCGGCCTCGGCATCACCAACACCGTCATGATGACCGGTGACAGCGAGCGCACTGCCGCCGCCATCGCAAAGCAGGTGGGTGTGGACCAGTTCTTCGCCGAAGTCCTGCCCGAGGACAAGGCTGCTTTCGTCCAGAAGGCCAAGAGCGAGGGCCACACCGTCGTGATGATCGGCGACGGCATCAACGACTCCCCCGCCCTCTCTGCCGCTGACGTCGGCATCGCCATCAACTCCGGTGCTGCCATCGCCCGCGAGATCGCAGACGTGACCATCAAAGCCGACAGCCTCGAGGAGCTGGTCATCCTCAAGACCATCGCCAACTCCCTGCAGCGCCGTGTCAGCGCCAACTACCGCTTTGTGCTGACCTTCAACTCTGCCCTCATCGCGCTGGGGGCAATGGGCATCCTGCAGCCTGCGTCTTCTGCTATGCTGCACAACCTCTCCACCATCGGCATCAGCCTCAAGAGCATGACCAATCTCATCCCCGAGGAAAAGGCTCAGAAGGCTCTGGCAGAAAAGAACTAAATCCCATCAGATACAAAAATACCGGCTGTGCATCCAACACAGCCGGTATTTTTATGTTCAGATATTACTCAAGGCCGATCTGCTGGGCGTACTCTTCCAACAGCTCCCGCTCGAGGAAGGGGGTCTTGACGCCCTCGCGGTCACGGTAAGTCTCATGGCCCTTGCCGATGACGGCGATGAGGTCGCCCTCCTGTGCGTGGTCAACAGCATAATGCAGGGCGTCGAGGCGGTCGGGGATCTCCACGAACTTTGCGTCCGGGTTGCCCTTGTTCATGCCCACGCGGATGTCGGCGATGATGTCTTCCACCTTTTCAAAGCGGTTGTTATCCTCCGTGAGGATGGAGAAATCGGCCATCTTGGCACAAATTTCGCCCATGCCGTAGCGGCGCAGCTTGGAGCGGTTGCCGCCGCAGCCGAACACCACCACGAGACGGTGGGGATTGTAGGCCCGCAGAGTCGTGAGCAGGCTCTCGGTGGAGACTTCGTTGTGGGCGTAGTCCAGCAGGATGGTGAACTTCCTGCTGATGGGGACCAGCTCCACGCGGCCCTTGACCACACAGCGGCCCAGACCTTCGTGGATGGCCTCATCAGGCAGGCCCAGCACCTTGCCCACAGTGAGAGCGGCCAGCGCATTGTAGACGCTGAACTCGCCGGGCATATTCACCTTGACGTCCATATCGTCCTTGCCGGAGACATGGAACTGGACGCCGAGGAAGTCATGGGTGCGGAGCAGCTGGTAAGTACCGGCGCGGTAGTCGGCCTTCTCGCTGCAGCCGTAGGTCACCAGCTTGCAGGTGTGGCCTTCCAGCAGGGCCTCAGTGTTCTCGTCGTCGATGTTCACGACGCCGGTGGTGCAGCGCTTGAAAAGCTGACCCTTCCAGCTGCGGTATTCTTCAAAGGTCTTGTGCTCGCCGGGGCCGATGTGGTCGGGCGAGAGGTTCGTGAAGACGCCGATGTCGTAATGGATGCCCGCCACGCGGTCCATCATGAGGCCCTGACTGGACACTTCCATCAGCGCCGTATCGCAGCCGGCGTCCAGAAACTCCCGGAAAGTCTTCTGCAGCTCATAGCTCTCAGGGGTGGTGTTGGCCGTCTCCTGATGGTGGCCGAGGAAGTAGATGCCGTTGGTGCCGATCATGCCCACTTTGCGGCCTGCGGCTTCCAGCACACTCTTTATCATGTGGGTGGTGGTGGTCTTGCCCTTGGTACCGGTGACACCGATCATGGTCATCCGGCGGGAGGGGTTGCCGAACAGGTTGCCGCTCATGAGTGCCAGCGCATAGCGGCTGCTCTCCACCTTCAGCACGGCAGCGCCGGGGACGGTGGAAAGGTCGATGTCGTGCTGGACCACCAGCGCCGTCACGCCGTCGGCCACACACTGGGCGGCGTAGTCGTGGCTGTCCCGCTGGGTACCCACGATGCAGACGAAAAGCCGGCCCGGGGCCGCCTTGCGGCTGTCGTAGATGATGTCCTCGATGTCAAGTTCAAGGCTGCCCTGCACCAGCGTATAGGACACGCCCTCCAACAGTTGTTCCAGTTTCATCGTTCAAATGCTCCTTATTGCTGTTCTGCCGCTGCGGCAGTAGGGTCTTCGGCGGGCGCGGCTTCCGCGCCCTCAGTATCGGGTTCGGTGCCGGAGGCTTCCTCCGGCTGGTTCTCGGCTTCTGCCTCCGCCGGAGCGGCAGGCTCTTCCGGGGCCGTCCAGCCCGAGGGCAGGGTCGGCTCACCCTGTGCAAAGCGGAATTTGCGGCTGGAAGAGGCGCTCAGGTGGCTCAGATCCAGCATACCGGTGTCGGTGGGCGAGCAGCCCTTGCCGTCCTCGTTGAGCAGGACATACTTTGCCAGCCGGAGTTTGTAGTCCAGCTCATTCAGGGTACCCAGAAGCACGCTGATGCGGCCCTGATACAAAAACGCCATCTGCTCCGGGTCCTCGAACTCGATGCGGGTGACATCCGCCCCCAGCTCACTGCTGTCCAGTGCGGTCAGCAGAGTGTTCAGGGACTCGATCCGCTTATCCGTGGGCGGTCCGGCCTCGCTGGATGCGGTGCTGTCAGACGCCGCGCTGTCCGAAGACGCGCTGGACGGTCCTGTCTCAAATTCCAGCTGTGTACCCGGCGTCGTGGATACCGGCTCGCCGCCGCAGAGGATGATAAGGTCCGGCTGGGCCGAATCCTTATCCAGTATCTTCAGCCCCGCAGAAAGGCTCAGCCAGCCGCCGGACGTCTGCATGGCGTAGACGGCAGTGGCCGCGTTGGTCCGCACCACTACGGTGTTAGGGTAATCCCGCTCCACCCGGATATTTTCCAGCAGCGGGAACTGCTTTTCCAGCGCAGCGGCCTTTTCGGCGGGGTCGAAGCTGAAGATGTTCTCTTCCGCGTGGACGCCCAGCGCCTGCAGGATCTCAGCGCTGGAATAGCCGCCCACCTCCTGCACCACCTCTCCATCGACCGCCACTTCTAAGGTGTTTATCTTGAAGAGCATGGTCACGGTGAGGTAGACGCCCACCCCGATGACGCAGAGCAGCAGCGCCAGCGCCGTCAGACGGCGGATGGCCCTGCGGCGGCGGACAGCGGCACGAGTCAGACGGCGCTTTTTTCTGCCCTCCCGCCGGGCCGGGCTGCGGAGGTTCGCCTCCGTGGGGCGGTAGCGCCCGCCGCTCTGAGGCCTCCGGGCGCTCTGGACATTCTGGGGCCGCTGGCCATTGCGGGGGCGGCTCCCATTTGTGGGATAGGCGGTCGTGTTCTGACGGGGCCGCTGGCTTCTCTGCTGGCCCTGACGGCGGCTCTGGTTCTGGTTATTGGGCCGTCGCGCCGTCTGCTGGGGAAACTGGATGCTGTTGTCCGCATATCCCGAGCTGTGGTTTTCGAACGTCACATTGCCGCCCGAGAAGTCCAGCGTCTGCTCCTGATAGCCCTGCGTCCGGCGGCGGTTCTGATTCGAGGGACGCCGGTCCTGCGTCCAGTCGTAAGCTTTGCGGGGCTTTCCCTGCCGCCGGGCGCTGTTCTGCTGGATTGAACTGCTGGGGCGTCGGCTCTTGTTCCGATCCTGCTGCATGGTGCGGCGTCGCCTCCTTTCCGCCTGATTATTTTATCACAAGAGTGCTGCCGAATCAATCACGGCGTCTTGACCAGTTTCATCAGGGCGTCGGCGATGCGGTCGAGGCTGTCGTCCACCGAAAGGGTGCGGGCGTTCTTGCCCATGGCAGCCAGCTTGCCCGGCTCGGCCAGCAGGCCGGAGACGGTCGAGACCAGCTTCTCGCCGGTCAGATCCTTTTCCTCGATGACCACAGCGGCACCGGCCTTCTGCAGCTCCATGGCGTTGTAATACTGGTGGTTTTCCGCCACATTGGGGCTGGGGATGAGGATGGCGGCGCGGCCCTCGGCTTCCAGTTCGGCCAGCGTCAGCGCACCGGCACGGCTGATGACGAGGTCGGCAGCGGCCAGCAGCTCGGGCATATTGTTGATATATTCCTTCACCACGAGGCTCTCGCCGGGGGCAAAGCCTTTTTCCTTTTCGAGATCCCGGAACAGCTCCACGCCGTACTGTCCGGTGGCGTGGATGTGGAGCACAGGCTTGTGCTCTTTCTGCTCCCATGCGCAGAGGTCGGCCACCACCTCATTGACGCGGCGGGCGCCGAGGCTTCCGCCGAAGGAGAGGATGACGGTGCGGTCACCGGCACCCAGCTGGGCGCGGATGGCGTCCCGCTCCCCTGCCTTCTCGAACACTTCAGGCCGCACCGGGTTGCCCACGACCTGCGTCTTTTCGGGCGCACCCAGCTTTTCCACAGCGGCAGGCACGGCGGCGAACACGATGTCCACGTCCGGGGCCAGCAGCTTGTTGGTCACGCCGGGGAAAGCGTTCTGCTCGTGGATGGCGGTCTTGATGCCCTTCTTGGCGGCGCAGCGCACCACCGGGCCGGAGACGTAGCCGCCGCAGCCGATGACGAGGTCGGGCTGCACTTCCTTCATCATGGCCCGGGCTTTCGGGCCGGAGAGAGCCAGGTTCCAGAGGGTGATGATGTTCCGCTTGATGTTGTTCAGGGAGAGCCTGCGCTGGAAACCGGTGATCTCGATGTGGTGGAAGGGGTAGCCTGCCTGGGTCACAAGGCGGTATTCCATGCCCTCTTTCCGGCCTGCAAAGTGTATCTCGGCGGATGGGTCGGCCTTTTTGATAGCTCCCGCAATGGCCAGAGCCGGGTTGATATGTCCGGCAGTTCCGCCGGCTGCGATCAGTACACGCATGGTGATTTCCTCCTTATTTGGATATGCTCAATATCCCACGTTGGGGTCGAGCCGGATGGTGTTATTGGACTTTTCTTTTTCCCGCTGTTCCCGCAGGGCGCGGAGATTCTCCCGCTCGAGGCGGGCGCGCTCGCCGCCCCGGCCGATGTTTATCATCACGCCCATCTCGGCCAGCAGCAGGATGAGGCTGGTGCCGCCGGAGGAGAAGAAGGGCAGCGAGATGCCGGTGTTGGGCAGGGTGTTGGTGACGACCGCGATGTTGCAGAACACCTGCCACGCAATTTGGGCCATGATGCCGATGCCCACCAGTGTGCAGTAGCGGTTCTCGGCGTGGAAGGCCAGCCACAGCCCCTGCACGAGGAAGAGCACGAAGAGCAGGATGACGATGACGGCACCCACGAAGCCCAGCTCCTCGCACACGACGCTGAAGATGAAGTCGTTGGTGCTCTCGGGAAGCCAGAGCTGTTTTTCGATGCTGTTGCCGAGGCCGAGGCCGGTGACACCGCCGGAGCCGATGGCGTAGAGGCTCTGCAGGGTCTGGTCGGTCATCTTGCTCAGGTCGTGGGTCCAGCCGTCCAGACGGCTCTGTAAGTACGGGATGGAGTCGATGTGCTCCAGCACGGTGCGGAGCAGCAGCACAGCGGACGCGCCGCCCGCCCAGGTGATGATGCCGCCGCTGCCGCCCAGCAGCAGGATGGTGCCGCAGATGGCCGTCGTCAGGACGATGCCGGACATATGCGGCTCAAGCATGAGCAGGATGACCACCGGGATGAGGGGCAGCAGCGGGATGATGAGTTCCCGCACGATGCGCTGATAGAGCCACTGGCCTGCCGGGACGCGCCGCCCGGAGGCGGGGTCCAGCTTTTCCAGATGGGGCGCTTTCGCGGCCAGATGGGCCGTGAGCAGTATCATCTCAAACTTTGCGATCTCCGATACCTGAATGGTAAAGCCGATGCGCAGCCAGCGGCGGCAGCCGTTGAGGGGCGCACTGAACAGCACCGCGATGAGCATCACGATGCAGACGACATAGCCCGGCCCGACCATCCTGCGCAGAAAGCGATGGTCGATGCGAGAGAAGAGCAGCATGACCGCGAAACCCAGACCCAGGCAGAACACCTGCGACTTGATGTAGTAGAAGCTGTCGCCCATCCGCAGGTAGCCCGTGGTGTAGCTGGCACTGAACAGCATGATGAGTCCGAACACGATGATGACTGCCAGCGTCGCCAGCCAGTTGATGAGCACCTGCGGCCAGGGGCCGGGGCTCGACAAGATGGCAAAGGACTCAGACTTTTTTCTCCGGATGGTCGCCATCCGCATTCCCTCCTTATCGGGTCCCGGCTCAGCTGGCCCGCGCCGCCTGCAAGGTCAGCGCAAGGCCCAGCATTGCCAGGACTCCAAAAATATAAAAGATATTCACCGGGTCAAAGCCCCGCTTTTCCAGCCAGCGGTGGAGCGGCGCGGTGCCGAACAGCTGCCGCCGCCCGCCGGAGGCTTTCCAGACGATGATCTGCAGAGCCACCATGCCGCCTTCCAGCCAGTAGGGCAGAGCCAGCGGGAGCGTCAGCCCCGGCCAGCCGACGCTCAGCGGCACACAGCCCAGCGCACCGGCTAAAAACTGGCATCCCACTGCACCGGGGCGGAGCTTTGCGGGGTAGAAATTCCAGAGCAGGAAGGCCATCAATGCCCCGGCCAGCGCCGCCGGGAGGACGCCCAGCGGGAACCAGCCCAGGAGGGTCATAGCCGTCATGAGACCCAGCATGGCGATGAAGGCGCAGCCGCAGACCGTGCCGTCCATGCCGTCGGCGGTGCGGGCGCTCTCGGCCAGCGCCACTAAAATCGCCAGCCAGACCACCGGGGCCAGCGGCCCGAGGGTGCAGTAGCCGACGCCCGGCAGGGCCAGCCCATCGGGCAGGCAGTGGTTCAGCCCCAGCAGGGCCAGCACCAGCGTACCGGAGGCCGCTTCCAGCGCCAGCCGCACCGGGCGGCGCAGCCCCAGCGGCGACCGATGCCGCAGCCGGACCACATCGTCCGCGAGGCCCACGGCCCCGAAGCAGAGCGCCCCGAACAGGGCGATGAGCAGCCGGGTGGTCAGCAGGCTCTCGGTCCCCAGCAGCTCCGGCTGGGCGACGCAGGCCGCTGTCCAGCCGACGCCTACCGCCGCCAGCGTCCCCACCATCAGGCAGAGCCCGCCCATCGTGGGCGGCTCATTTTCCTCCTGCTGGACGCGGAACGCCCGCAGCAGCGGCGTCATCAAATTCCCGAGCGCCGCCGTGAGGACGAACCCCAGCGTTGAGGCGACGATCAAGGCAAAACGAATCATAATAACGATACTCCAAGTATTTTACTTTGCGCAGACGGGATAAAACAGGGCCAGCGCCTTTTCCAGTGCCATGCCCCGGCTGGCCTTCACCAGCAGAGCGTCGCCCGGGGCCATCCGGGCCAGCAGAGCGTCTGCGGCCTGCTGGTAATCCTCGGCGTGGACGACATCGGCGAGGCCCGCGTCCTTTGCAGCCCGGGCCGTCCGTGCGGCCTCGGGGCCATAGGTAACAAGGGCGGTCAGCCCGGCCTCTGCGGCCTGACGGCCCAGCTCTTCATGAGCGGGCGCGCTCATCTCGCCCAGTTCCAGCATATCGCCCAGCAGAGCGAAGCGGCGCTTGCAGGGGTACTCTTTGAACATCGCCAGCGCAGCCTTCATGCTGTCGGGGTTGGCGTTGTAGCAGTCCTCAATGACGTCCATGCTGCCTGCGTGGACGACCTTCTGGCGCATACCGGTCTGCTCGAAATCGGCCAGACCCGCGATGACGCCCTCGGGCGCGAGGCCCAGACGGGTGGCGGCGGCGTAGGCGGCCAGCGCATTCGCCACGTTGTGACGTCCCATCGCAGGAATCGTCACCTCATAGCGGCCTGCATTTTTATCGCAGAGGGTGAAGGCCATGCCGTCGCCCTCCTGCCGGACATCGAGGGCGCAGACGTCGGCGTTCTCGTCGCCGAGGCTGAACCACACGGGCCGGACATGGGTGGGCAGAGCGGCTTTGCGCAGGAAGGGGTCGTCGCCATTGAGCACGAGAGGCGAACCCTCGGCAAGGCCGGCGCAGATTTCCAGCTTCGCCTTGCAGATGTTCTCCTGACTGCCCAGATTGCCGATGTGGGACACGCCGATGCAGGTGATGATGCCCACATCGGGGCGGGCGCACTTTGCCAGACGCTCGATCTCACCGGCGTGGCTCATGCCCATCTCCACGACAGCGTACTCCGTATCCCTGCCGATGCGGAACATGGTGCGGGGCAGGCCCAGCTCATTGTTCTGGTTGCCCTCGGTCTTGATGGTATTGCCAAAGCCCGCGATGGCGGCGTAGGTCATCTGCTTGGTGGTGGTCTTTCCCACGCTGCCGGTGACGCCCACCACCTTCGGGTGGAACTGGCTGCGGTAGTTCGCGCCCATGACCATCATGGCGTGGTAGCTGTCGGGGCTGATAACCGCCCGTTCAGCCGGGACGCCCTCCACCGGATGATTGAGGACGACATAGGCCGCGCCCTCTTTCAGCGCCTTGGCCGCGAAATCGTGGCCGTCGAAGCGCTCACCGGGGAAAGCCACAAAGATGCAGCCGGGGCAGACCTCGCGGCTGTCGGTGGTCACGAGGCCGATGGGCTGGCTGTCGGCGAAGCCCTCGGGGGCAAGGCCTTTCAAAAGCAGGTCTGCTGCGATTTTTTCCATAACAAATCTCCTTATCCGCAAGTGATGGTGACGACGGTGCCTTTCTGGACGCTGGAGCCGGCGGCCTCGCTCTGGCTCTGCACGGTACCGGCGCTGTCGCCCGCCACCTGACAGTTCAGGCCGGCGGCGGTCAGCATCTGGCGGGCAAAGTCGGCACTCTTGCCGCTGACGTCCGGCACTTCCGTGTGGCTGCCGGAATAGGTATCGGTGTAAAGATAGATGGTGGTGCCGCTGGCCACCGTTGCGCCCGCGTGGGGGTACTGGTAGGTGACGACGGCGGCGGTCTGGTCGCTCTCGCTCTCCACGAGCTGATGCTTGAGGCCCTTGGTATTCAGGGAGACCTGCGCATTGCTCCACTCCTTGCCCACGAGGTTCGGCACCTTGACGGTGTTCTGGCTGCGGTCGATGCCATCGGTGGCAATGCCCAGATAGGGAGCTATCTCACTGATGATGTTGCCGACCACAGGCGCAGCCAGGATGGACGAATAGTCGGTGTGGGCGTTGTTGGGGTCGTCCAGCATGACGTAGACCAGAATTTCCGGGTCGTTGGCAGGCAGGACGGCGGCAAAGGAGGCGACCTTCTTGTAATCGCCGTCGGCGCGGCGCTCCATGTTCAGCTGCTCGGACGTACCGGACTTGCCGCCGATGCGGTAGCCCGCGACGTAGGCGTTGGAGCCGCCGCCGGTGGTGGTGCCGTCGCCCACCTCATACTCCATGATCTGCCGGATGGTCTCGCTGGCGCTCTTGCTGATGACCTGACGGCGGACGTTCGCGCCGATCTCCTCGACGACGTTGCCGTTCTGGTCGGTTATCTTATCCACCACATGAGGAGTGACGAGGTAGCCGCCGTTGACGGCTGCCGAGACGGCGGTGCAGACCTGCAGCGGGGTCACAGCCATTGCCTGACCGAAGGAGGAAGACGAAAGCTCGACCTCTCCCAGCTGGCTCTTTGTGTAATACTTCATCATGCCCGTCTCGTTGGGCAGGTCCACGCCGGTGCGCTCGGTGAAGCCGAAAGCGTCGAAGTAGTCGTAGAAGGCGCTGGAACCCAGCCGCTGACCCAGCTGGATGAAGTAGATGTTGCAGCTGTTCCGGAGGGCCTCGGCGAGGTTCTGGACGCCGTGGGCCTTCTTACCGGCGCAGTGGTACGTCTCTTTTGCCACGCCGTAGGCACCGGAGCAGTTGAAGGTGGTGTAATAGGTGGCCTTGCCCGAGTCCACACCCATCGCGGCCGTGATGACCTTGAAGACGCTTCCGGGGTAGTACAGCTCGGTGATGGTCTTGTTCTTCCACTGGATGTCGCGGTAGGTTCCGGTGTAGTCGGGGTCTTCTTCCGGTATCTTCTTGCCTTGCTCGTCCCGGAGATAGTTGCCGTTGGCGTCTTTCTTGTAGATGGTGTAAATCTCCGGTTCTGCGTTCACCTGCTCATTCAGATAGGCCAGGTTCTCGCTGAAATCCAGCGGAGCGTTGGGGTCGAAGTCAGGCTTCGAGGCCATGGCAAGGATGGCACCGGTCTTGACGTTCATGACGATGGCTGCGCCGCGGTTCTCGACCGTGTTGGCGTAGATGGCCTCGTTGAGGTAGCGCTCCACGACCTCCTGCACATTGACGTCCAGCGACAGCACCAGATTGGAGCCGTCCTTGGCGGCGTAAGTGGTGGCGTTGGCGTCGGCGATGGCGTTGCCGTAGGCATTGCGGAGGGTGATCGTGCGGCCATTGACGCCCGCGAGGGTGTCATTGTAGGATTTTTCGAGGCCGTAGAAGCCCTCGCCGTCGCCGTTGCAGAAGCCCAGCACCGATGCGGCGAACGCGCCGTAGGGGTAATCGCGCTGGAAACTCTTGGACGAAGAGACGGAGACACGGCCCTTCTTGATGACGGTGCCGTCTTCCAGAGTCTTGGCTTTGGCGTGATTTTTATTATATTCGCTGATGTATTTCTCGATGGAGAGCTTGACGGCATTGTTCACCTTGGTGGCCAGAACCTGATAGGACGAGCCGTTCTTGGCCAGCGCGTCATGCACGGTCTGGTACTGGGTCTGATATTCCGCCGAGGAGGTATCTACGCTGT
>OGJJ01000765.1_pt1 | contig 27178 bp, 26 predicted proteins | sample 1572081 | NCBI WGS metagenome assembly OGJJ01 (sample SAMEA2582122, study PRJEB24529) | metagenome | biome: Human gut stool | place: China | collected 2011
TAGTGACCTCAACTGAAAAAGCTGAAATGGAGGGGAAAAACAGCTTTGCGACAGGCACGCTGAATGCTAAGAATCTCGATAATCATGCCAACTACAAAGGCAGCAGTGTGGGAGTAAGTACGAGTGTGGCAGCAAATTTTGAGACACCGTTGGGGGATAGAGGGTAAGTACAGAGTTCAAAAACAGTCAAAGATGAAAGCGGCAATCAGGTTTTAGCCTCGGGTGCAGAGTCATTACAAGCCGGGGTGAATGTGGGCTACGGGTCGGATAGTGATAGCCAATCCAGCCAAACGAAAGCAGGAATTAACACAAAAAATCTGACCGTAAGAAATGAGCAAGCTCAAATTGAGAAAACCGGTAAAACGGCAGAGCAAATTAAAGCCGCCGTGAAAACCGATATTACTACTGAAACAGCAGAAAGCCGTTCGGGTAAATTAGAAAATCGGTTTGACAAAGATAAGTTACAAAAAGAGCTGGATTATCAGGTTAAAGCGACGCAAGAGTTCCAAACTATCAGTATAGCAACCATTAATGAAAAAGTTGCCACTCACGCAGAAAATAAGCGAGCCGAAGCAGAACAGGCAAAAGCAGAAGGCAATCTTGCTAAAGCTCGTGAATTGGAAAATGAAGCGAAGAAATGGGAAACAGGTGGAGCTTACCGACAAGGGGTGGATGCGATAACCAACGCAGTAGGGTTAGCGTTAGGCGGTAGCCCAACAGCAGGGGTAGTAACGGGAGCAATTTCGCCTTATATCAACACAGAAATCAAACAAGCAACAGAGGGGAATACAGAAGCGAACCTGATAGCTCACGCCATTTGGGGAGCAGTGGAGGCTTACACGCAAGGCGGCAAAGCTGGAGCTGGTGCGGCGGCAGCGGTGACGGGTGAAGTGGGAGCAAACATCATTTCTCAAAGTCTTTTCGGCAAAGAGCCTGAAAACCTGACTGAAGCGGAAAAACGGACGGTATCGGAGCTAAGTCAAGTAGCGGCTGGGCTGGCTGGTGGTTTAGCTTCAGGTTCAGGTAGCTCGTTATCTACAACTCAGGCAGTGAAAACTGGGCAAGAGGTTGGGAGGAATGCGGTGGAGAATAATGCTTTTTTAGATTCTCAAGTGTCAGATCTTTTCAAAGATTTAGAGAAAGCTGAAAAAGAAGGGAGTTCTCTTGAAGAAGTTTTCCGTAAGTATAAAGAACTAAGTGGTAAGCAACTACAGGATATTCAAGAAAATTGCCAATCTGCATGGTGTCGATATGGAGTGGAGAAAAATAATGAGGAAGCTAATCAAAGGGTATTGGAATTAGTTGGTTTCTTTAATTCTCAGTTATCGACATTATCAAACGCTACCCAAGAGAGATTTATCGAATTTGTTATTTCAGAAAATGCAAAAGAAATAGATTTTATTAATGGAGCAAGAACCCCATTAGAAAAAGCGATTGTTTTTTTAGTAAATAACTTTGTTGAAGATAGAGAAAATAAAGGGATAAAGATTTCACCCCAAATTGCTTCTTTTGCAAAGAAAACAACATTGGCAAAACCTATTGAATATTTATCTAAACCAAAACAAAAAGTAAATTCTTCTTCAATAGGAGATATTGTTCGCACTCCTACAACCCATGCTGAAGATTTTGAACGAAAAAGAGATAGCAAAGGTAATGCTGTTTATGTAAATAAACACACTGGAGAAATTTGGTCGAAAAGTAACACGAGACATTCAGATAAAGCTGGTGAGTGGAAAGTTGGTTTAAACGGAAAAGAACCAACAGCCTCTAAGAAAATTACTATAGGAGATTCAGATGGAAAAATCATTAAAAAAGATGATAAATAAGAGTGTTTCATTAGATAGATTTAATTTTTCAGGTTTTAGTTCGAGTAGTCTATGGGTTGGGTATTTTGAGTCCCAAAATGCTCATAATTTAACTTTAATAAAAGAAGCCTTAAATCTTGCCTATGATTTTTTTAAAGATGATTTAAATGAATTTATTGCCATAAGTTCATTAAAATATTCTAAAGAATATGATTTTAAAAATGAGGGGAAGTATTATTTCAATCTATTGAGGAGAGCTAAAAAATATAATCTTATACAAGAATCCACAGAGGTGTTTGAGGATTATTTATATGGGGATATTCCGTTACCAGCAGATTGTTTGACTATATCTTTGGATAAAAAACTTTTTCCTTGTTTGGCAAAGCTAGTTATGGGTTGCAATGCAGTGCTAGGGAATATCTGTTTTTTCATTTCACCTAAATTAAATATTGCGATATATCCACATGAAGATCTTGGATTTGGAGTAATCTCTTTATCTGAGGATAGGAGTTTATGTATTGAGTTTCTAGAATTTTGTTCAAAAAATAAAAATTTTATAGTTCATATTGAAAATTAATAATATATGCAATTTATTTTATTCTTAGCTAAATTTTAGTCTTCGATAGCACTAGCATCTATAGCTAGTGCTACTTAATCTAAATTAGGTAGCTATGGGAATAATCTTATTAGACCTACCATTAATGCTGCTTGGGGAGAATGGTCAAATCAAAAAATATCAAATACTTTTGATAGCCTTAATAAAAGTAGCGAGGAGAAAAAATGATGAAAAGCTTTTTTACTATTTTAATCCCATCTGTATTAGGTTTTTTTATGACATTTGCATTGAGTATATTTTTTGATTTTATATTGTTTTTATATTTTTTAAAGATAAAAAATATAGATTTTAAGTTGACAATTAACTACCAGGAGACTTTTGTTTTTTCATTAAAAATTATGGCATTGATTTTCCTTACTTCATTATTATATGTTCTTGTTCTCAAAGAAAAGGCTGTAGATTGATATTATATAGAAGTCAGAATAGGTATTAAAAATATGTTCTGTAACTTAGATAGCAATAGCGTTCACGCTAGCAACCCTTATATTCATAATTTTATTAAACCTACAACAAATGCTATTTTTAGTGAGAAAATACCAAAAGTACTGAATGAAGTAGAGGGTTCTATGAACAAGACTATGGAGAGTAAATAAAATGAAGTAGTCGGGCTAATTACTGATATGTTATCTAATAACAAGCTAAATTCTATAAATAAACAAATTTTGTCTACGATATCATCTAAATTTTCAGAAGACGAAGTAATTGAACGTTCAAAAGAAACAAGGAAGTAAAATGAAAAGATTTATTTATGTTTTCTCGTTTATATATCAGTTTTTTCAGCTAATTTAGCAATAGAATTAGCTATGAATTTATCTATAAATATTGACTCTATCTTAGATTTTGCTTTAGAAGGGATTGGTTATGGTTTTCTTGGTGGTGTTATTTTGAAAGTGTTTGATAGATTTCCTGATACTACAGATCAGGAAGATGAATAATTTATAGTTTAATTGTATTCGCACTAACTGGTGCTACTTACAAGCGATTAATTATATTGAATATTTTGCAAATTTTAGCGGTAAATCAACCGCTTGTTTTGGCACGAGTGGGACACTCGCGCCATCGGGGAGATACTCAGGTTATCGGGAGCTTCAAAAATGTGTTAGTATTATAAAGGTCTATATTTTTATAAATCAGGGTGATTTAATGTGGTCAGATACTGAGTCTAAAGAAGACTATCTTAATTTTGGTGAGGTATCCCAAATTGTTACTGAAATATTGGAAACTGAGGCTATGTTACCAGTTTCAATAGGTATTTTTGGTAACTGGGGTGCAGGCAAGTCTTCCCTGTTAAATTTAATTGAGCAACAAATCAAGCCCGATGAGTGGATTGTGATTAAATTTGATGCTTGGCTTTATCAAGGATTCGACGATGCCAGGGCAGCACTTTTAGAAGTGATTGCTAGTCATTTGATTCAGGCTGCCAAAGATGACGAAACCATTTGGAAAAAATCTAAAAATTTATTTGCAAGAATTGATGGATTGCGTTTGTTTGGTTTAATGGCTGATGGGGCTGCTTTAGCAGCAGGAATACCAACTTTTGGTTTAATTTCCAGAACATTTGAAACAGCTCAAAATTCATTGGATGGTATTCAGGATAAAGCAGAAAGCAAACAAGTTGTGGAGGTAGGAAAAGAAATTGTTGATTCAGGCAGAAATCTGATTAAATCCAAAGAAAAACAAACACCACCACAGCAAATTGATGCATTTAGAAAAGAATATGGCGAAATATTACAGGATTTAGGCAAAAAGCTAGTTATTGTGATTGATAATCTTGACCGTTGCCTGCCTGCTAATGCTATTCAAACATTGGAGGCGATTCGTTTATTTTTATTCTTAAATCGTACTGCTTTTATTATTGCGGCTGATGAGGAGATGATTCGCCATTCTGTTGCAGAGCATTATAAAGATTTGTCATATCGTCATCAAATTGATTACTTGGACAAATTAATTCAAATCCCCATTCGTGTACCCAAAGCAGGTGTGCTTGAAATTCGTGCATATTTGTATATGCTATACGCCATTCATCAAAAATTATCCACCGAAAAACTAGCGAATTTACGCCAATTTTTAGAAAACCATTTGCAACAATCTTGGCAAAACCAATCTTTAAAGCCAGAACAGGTAGCCCAAACTATTGGAGAGCAAAATAACCAAAACCTATTGGCAGACTTTGAACGAGCAAATAGAATAGCTCCTTTGCTGGCAAATTCTCCTAATATTCACGGCAACCCTAGAATCGTAAAACGCATTTTAAATACCATTAAAATGCGTACCAAAATCGCAGACAAGCGTCAAATGCCATTAGATGAAGCAATTATTACCAAATTGGTAATTTTTGAGCGATGTGTAGATTCTGATACAGTAACAAAATTTTATCAGCTTATTAATGAAAAAGAGGGTAAACTTGAATTATTAAAAGAGCTGGAAAATAATAATGAGGAAGATTTATCAACACTCTCTGAAAATAAACCCATTCAAGAATTTATCAAAGAATGGGCAAAATTAGAGCCAAAATTATCCGATGTTGATTTGCGAGCGGCAATTTATTTGTCTAGAGAAACCATACCATTAAATACTTATACCGCCCAACTTTCTCAAAAAGCACAAGATGCTTTAAGTATTTTACTTACAACTACATCCAGAACAGGCTCAAAAAATACCCGAAATGCCATTCAGCAATTAACAATGGATGAACAAATATCTGTCATGGAAGCCTTAATTGAACAATTAAGAAAAGTAGATAATTGGGATAAAAATCCAAATGGTTTTACAGGAGCTTGTTTGTTGGCGGAAAGCTCAGAAGGTGGTGCAAAAATTTTAAACCATTTTATTATTGAGTTAAAACAAAGTGTAAAACAACCTTGGTTAAATATGGCTTTAAAAAGTGCAAATTGGTATAAGGAATAATAAATGGGTACTTCACAATCTAGCGTAGGACCAAATGGTCGCTCCCCTCTATTGCCTGCTTGGGTTGATGACAGCCAAGTATTGCCACAAACACCAGAACCACAACAATTAAAAGGCTTCCGCCAAGCGATAGGTCGGGCTGTACAAGGCGGTGGGCGTGAGGATGTGCGTAAAGCACTCGGTCATTATGCCCGAAAAGCCAGTGGCGGTAAGCATATTGCTGTACAAAAATCAGGAAAAATCACCCAAGCCGGTGCTGGCTTATTTGGTATTTTTTCAGGTAGCCAGCAGCAACAATATTCGGTTAATTTACACAGTTTAAATGGTCAGCCTTGCGATGCAGTCATCAACCAAATTACCGAACTTTTGGCGGGTCATCACGGAGATTCAGATAAAATTCGTTCTGCAATGAATATTGCTTTATCAGAAGCATTGGAAGGAATGACAACATTTGATGAAAATAGCGTTACCATTGAAGTCATCGGTAAAATGATGATTTGTTATTTAACTGAAAGTATTTTCCTACAAATTGCACACGATGCTGGTAAAGCGTGGAAGAAAGGCGATAATCCTGTGCAAATTGCCGAAGTGGAAAATGCTTTACGACAACTCATTCGTGAAGTGGTGGATATTACGCTTGCCCCTAAGTTTACTGATGATATTTGCCAGCTAACAACTGAACAAATGCAAGAAATTCAAAATCAAGCTATTTTGGAAATTTGGGCGGAATGGGAGGATTACTGATGACCCAATTGGTTTTTCATCACGACATTGAACAATTAAAAAATCTACCAAACGGTGTAATACCTGTTCATTTGTATGGAGTAGGCAACAAAAAACTACAAATTGCTAACATTGGTAATAAGGTTTTGGATGAAGTAAAAAGATTGGGTATTGAGCCCAGTGATGTCGTAATGGATTTTTTGACGATTGCTTTGGCAGTTACGGCAGCAGATACTTTTGTTTTGCGAAAAGATACTGCAAATGGTTGGTGTCGTTCTTTATCCATTACTTTACCTTTGTGCCAGCCTGATATTTGGCAAGCAAACAAAACTCATTTAGAGCAAATTTTACATTTTCTAAGTGGTGATATTTGGCAATTTAATTTTCAGGCAGGAGGGAAATTACCACCGCAGCCCCATAAATTAAATAGCAGAGCTAAATTGGTGGATCTGAGAAATAAAGACTGTGTTTGCTTATTTTCTGGTGGTTTGGATTCAGCGATTGGGGCGATTGATTTATTAGAACAGGGTTATTCACCTGTATTGGTTAGTCATTCTTATAAAGGCGATAAATCACGCCAGCAAATGATTGTTGAAAAATTTAACCAAAGTCGTTATGCCAATCAATTTTCCCAATTTAATGCAATTGCACAGCCACATTTAAACAATGGCGGGGCAACTGAAATTACAATGCGAACCAGAAGTTTAAATTTCTTGGCATTTGCAGTTGTATCAGCTTATGCATTACAGGAAGTTATTCAAAAAGAGATTGATATTTTCGTACCTGAAAATGGGGTTATTTCAATCAATGCCCCTTTAACCTCACTCAGAGTTGGTACTTTGAGTACCTGTACCACGCATCCTTATTTTATTCAAGAAATACAAAAATTATTCACTGCGGTCAACATTCCTTTTACTTTAAAAAATCCTTATCAATTTAAAACGAAAGGTCAAATGATAGCAGAATGTAAAAATTTACCATTATTGCGACAAATTATCCCTGATACCGTGTCGTGTAGCCATTGGAAACGCAAAAACCAACAATGTGGGGTTTGCGTTCCCTGTTTGATTCGTAGAGCCTCATTGCATTATGCTGGTATTACCAATGATGCTCAATATGAATTTAATGATATTCGGCAAATTTTAATAAATCAGGATAGAAAAGATGATTTGTTTGCTTTAATAAGAGCTATTCATCAAAAAAATGATCGCAATATAAATCAATGGGTTTTACAAAGTGGCCCATTACCTATTCAACAATTAAATCAGTTTGCAAATGTTTTTGTGGATGGATTGAACGAAGTAGAACAACTTTTAATAGCGAACCAAATATTATGATGGATATGCATTGTCATTTGGATTTATATTCCAATCCACAATATGTAGTGGAACGATGTCAAGATGAGAATCTGTATGTCTTATCTGTTACAACTACACCAAAAGCGTGGTATGGCACAAGTTTATTAGCAAAAGATTGTTCTCGTATTCGTACCGCTTTGGGATTACATCCCCAATTAGCTCACGAACGTTGGCAAGAATTAGAATTGTTTGATGCTTTGTTAAACCAAACTCGCTATGTGGGTGAAATTGGCTTAGATGGTGGAAGAGAGTTTAAGCCATATTGGGAAACTCAATTAAAGGTTTTTCGTCATATTTTAAGAAGCTCAGCAAAAGCTGGTGGTAAAATATTAAGCATACACTCTAGAATGAGTGCTAGTGCTGTACTAGATGAATTGAGTCAAATAAATGACAATTTACCAATTCTTCATTGGTTTTCGGGTACCAAACAGCAGTTAAAGCGAGCAGTTGAAATAGGCTGTTATTTCTCGGTTGGACCTGCAATGTTGAGTAGTAAAAAGGGGTATGATTTAGCTCAACTTATGCCAATAGAAAAAATATTAATTGAAACTGATGGACCTTTTGGGAATTTTAAAACACAAGCTTTATTCCCTTGGAATGCTAATATTGCCATTGCAATATTGGCAGATATGTGGAAGATGAATATTTTAGAAACTGAAAATATATTGAGACAAAACCTCTTTAGCTTAGTTTCAAAACATATATAAACTGTAGAAGATCAAACCTAATCTGACAGTTCCCGTTTAAAATTATAGTGTCTGTCAGATTAATTTGAGCTTAAATGCTTTTCCGCCCAAATCCGTTTTCCATCAAGTAATGTTTCCATCGGTGTTCTGCCGCAGCACATTTTTCCTTGATGAGTTCGATGATGATTATAATAGCCCAGTTCTTCTGCTAAATTTAATAAACCGGTCTTGTGTTTAATAAGGGGATTGTAAGTAATAAAATATGAGAGTTTCCTTTTTTGTTTAGATTGAATTTGGACACTCATGTTCTAAAAGGGAAACTCTCACTTTTTAGAGTGAATTGTCAGATCAAGTCTGATCTTCTACAGGAAGAACCGTTTTGATTAAATCTTTCAAGGCCTTAATTTCACTATCCTTCTGCTCAAGCAACCTATTCAATAGACATTCCTTTTCATTTGCATGAGAAAGTGCTAGCTTTAAGCGTTCAATCTCAATAAGTAACTGAGTCTCTCCACCACCTTGATATACAGAGCCTAAGGGTGATTCAATCTGAAAACAGATATTTTTACCATCAGATTGCATAAGTTCAACAATATCAATATCAAACACTTGGGCTATTTGCTCAAGTTTCTCTAGGTAGATTTTACTCTCACCTCGTTCAATCTTGGCATAGCCATTTAAAGACATATTTAACTTCTCAGCCATTTGCTCTTGTGACCACGAGTTACTTTCTCGTAGCTTACGAATTTTCTCGTTGATATCCATGTTTTTTAGTTATTGATTGTTGGTGATACACACTTGTAGTGGTAATGAATAACTACTACAAGTGGCTACATTATATGAGCATAATTCAATAGAATTGATTATTGAATTCTCCCATATTTTAACTTGACATTCAACAAACTTTAGGGTTTTAAACATGAAAAAGCATCTTATTTTATTACCATTTACCCTTGCTCTAACATCTTGTGCAGAGCTTCAATCTCTTGCAACAAACCTTGCGACATCTAATAATCAGATGCCACCTCTCACATTTTATGAGCAATATGCCATTACAGATAATGCAGCTACGGTATTACCTCTCTTGAGACAGAATCTTACTATCTTCGTTGATGAAGATGGTACACACCAAGTATTTAAGTTTTCATCAAGTCTTGTAAATGAGACTACATTTAATTATTACGATCCAGCCTTATCTTGGAACTTTACAAATGTCGTACGCCCTAGTGTAGAAGTAGTGAATAACAAGGTGAAAGATGTAAGCCTATCATTTAGCTCCGTCGTTAATTTTTCTCACTCAAATTTCTATAAAATCTTCAACTTGAATCCTAATGACATCAAAATCTCTCAGTTAAAACAACATTGTTCTGATTATAGAAGAACTCTCCCATTCTATAAATTGACAACTAAGGACAGTTCTTCTCTGTATATGATAGAAAATTCCGAGAGTGGTTCTGCTGATTCAAGTACAAACGTTACCTTTTTTAATAAATTGCCAACTTGTAAAAGTTTAGGGTATGAGAAAACGATTAAAGACTATGGGAATGATTCATTTAATGACTGATTCTCTATGAGAAACTTAGGCTCAGATTTACAAAAGTAGATAAAGAGTACACACAATAATTGAATATTATTAAGTAATGAGGTTTTTATGAATCAACTAATTAAAGAACTAAAACAATTACGGGAAGGGCTTTCAAAAGCTATTATAATTCTACTGAAGATATTAGTTTTTATCTTTACAAAATTTAACTTAACTCATATACCTATTATAGCTAAATTTCTTAAGTTATCTCATAACACCACAGGAACATTAGAGCAATATCTTCCTAAAGTAGATGAAAAACTAAAAGCTTTACGTCAGGAAAATAGTAAAAATAGACATTTTAGAGTATGTATCGGAATTGCTTTCTTCTTTATTGGAGCAGTTGCTGGATTTAGTGCCTTATTCGCTAGTAATGATAACTTTTTCTTCCAATTATTCGATGGCAATGTTTTTTATGTACTCGGTTTTTCTATTATATTTTGCATAATTGGTATTCATTTATGCTCTCGCAGATATTTCTGCCCTGTTTGTTATTGTGAAAAGGCTATCGTTTTAGATAGTAAAAATACTGGTTCAAAATCACATTATGAAAATTGGTCTATAAAACATGGTAATGGTTGGCGTGAAGAATATAGTAATAAGGTCGGTACAACTAATTATTATAGATATCTTTTAAAATGTACCTGTTGTGGACACATCTCAGAATTTAATCGCAAAGAATTTTCGAGAAAATAAAAACTCTTACATTATCAGATTAAGGACTTTATATGAAAAAACATTTTAAATTGATATCTGTATTGGCTGTTAGCAGTATGTTATCTGCTTGTGCTAATTTAGATTTAGGTACTATACTCAAACCACAACAAAATCAGCAGGTAGCACCAACTATCCCTGATGGTTTTGCAGGTAAATGGGTAAACAAGAAAAAATCATCTTATCAATATTGCAACCCAAGTTCGGGAAATTTTGAGCAAGTGATATGGATTATTACCCCACAGCAAAACCATTTAGAACTACTTACTTGGTCGAGCTATAAAGTGATTAAATTTAATTCATTAACAGAGAATACTTTTAATGCACAAGTAGAAGTGACTTCACAAGATGTCGATCCTGATTCTACGAACAATATTACTCAAGAAACACTCAATGCAAAATTAGTAAACCCAAATACGCTTGTTATTGATGGTAAACGGTACTATCGTTGTCCTTAAATATTTAGCAAGATACCCCTAATCATTAGCCACCTTAAATGGTGGCTAATCATAATAATTTATTGTCTATTTACTGCTACTAATGGCTTATTCAAATCATTCTCTGTCATACCTTTCATATAAGCATTATATTGCCATATAATAAATGTTTTTTTATATCTATCATTAATCTCCTCTAAGCGTTGAACTTGAGCCTTTAAATTATTTACCTGCTTTTTTAGATAATCTATAGTTACATTTTTTTCAGGAATAGCAGCCTCCTGTTCTTTTATTTTTTGTTTTCGTTTACTAAATGCTTTTTGAATGTCTGGATAATTTGCCAAAGATTGTCGCTCAATACTTCTAACATTTAATAATTCTGCAACTTTATGGCAAAGTAAGTCCCATGTTAATTTACTATCCCACGTATTGATGAGTAATAAAATTTCTTCTAAATTTTCTTCTGTAATAAGAATCTTCGGCATATTAAAACTCCATTAATCTATATAAATCATCATCTAATTTGGCTGTTTCTTCTTTTTGAATATCCACATCCATTCCTTTTTCTAGCAAAGATAATTTCACTGGTGATGGATCATACTCGTCAGGCATTCTCAATAATGCCCCATTCGGGATATCATTATTTTCTAAAAACTTAATTTTTGTTCTTATATGTGTTAGTCGCCACCCTAAATTACTTATCCATCTATCAGCTCCAAAATCCCCCATTTTATGATGTTTTTTAGCTCTAGTGAATTGTTCCATAAGTAGTTGTTCTCTCTCTTTTAAGATTTCTAAAGATGATTCTAGACCTTTTATACAAACAAGTTCTTTACATGTTTCACATTCACCATGACGTGAGCATGGAGACATTGCATAATCATGCTCGCAAACACCTATTTCTGTTATGATTGCAACTCCAACTCTATCTTTTCCTAAATCTTCATAGGTAATAGGAAGTTTTAAATGAATTTTATCTAAAATTGAAATATCTTCCGAAATTAGTAAATCTCTAGCCTCTTCACTTTTTTCCTTTTCTGTTCTATGGTCATAAAATTTATTATCAGCAACTCTTGCTCTTCCTGCCCAATTAGCTAAAGTTAGTTCATCCATACCTCCTCTTTCCGCTTTTGTACTTAGCCAATGTCTTGCATTATGTGATGGTAATTTGATGGTAATTTGATGAATTCACCTTTTGATGTTCCTATGCAATGTTTTTCCCATAATGATGTTTTAGGTCTGGTCTCTGAATAGCAGAATCTATCATTAATTTGATTAACAGTCGGTAAAATAAAGGAAAAATTTTTAGGTGAAAAATCATCATAAAACTCGTTTTCCCTAAATAGTAATAATGTTTCGGAGACTTTAACCTTTTTATTTTTATCTGCGTACGGCCAAAAATTAAATTTTGAAGTATATTTTCTATATAAAAACCTCCCTAGGGTATCATAAGTTATAATTCCATTATTTTCATTCATTAGCTTTTTAAACCATTTAGTATTAATTCCATTTCTTCCATCAATTCCTAAGATATTACCTATTTCAATCTCAGTTAAAGATTTCATTAATAAAGAAGAGTCTGACTGGATGTTGGTATCCAAAAACATCAACTTATTAGGATTCTCCTCAGCAAACCTTGCAGCTTTCCTAGCAAGGTAACTAATATCCGTTAAACGTTTAACAGCTTCTACAATGACACCTTGCATACTACTAGGAACCTATTTTAACCCCTCCTTGCCATTTTTAGCCGGTATCCAGCGAATACCCAATTGTTTATTTCCTAGGCTATCTTCTTCCCATTCTAAACAATTAATAGAAAGAGACATTAACTCTGAATAACGAGATGGTGCAACCATAAGTAATGCCATAATAGCTGTATAGTATTCTGTTTCCTTGTCCAAATTAGGGGCATCATGAAACAATTTTGCTACCGACATCATCTCCTCATCTGTTGGCATTTTTTGAGAGCGATATTCTTTTCCCTTTTCATCAAGCAGTATAGTTAAGTCTCTCGGACGCTTATAAGGATTGTTCCATATGGGTAAATTAGGAGTAATATAATTTATTCGACAAAAATCGAATAATTTTTCAAGTTGATATCCCAATTTATTAATTGAGTCTGAGCCTTTTTCATATTTTTTCATAGATAAAGACTCAACTTCTCTAATGACTAAATAATCTAAGAGTAATATGTCTGCACTAGATTTTACATTGTAAAGAGCCATTTCAACTAAACGTAATGCTTCAATGTGTCTTGCTAATTGTCTAATTGGTTGTAGAGAATATGTATAAAGAATATATGCCTTTGCGAAATCAATAAATGGCTCTGATAATGGCTCATATTTATAGGCTGTCGACTTAATTCTATCTGTAGAAAAACGAACTTGAACCGAATATATACCAAACTTTGCCTTCCATTGATTATTTTCCCAGCAGTCATTCTCAAAGGCAGTAAGTCTATTTTTACAAAAATCAATAAATTTGGCTAAATTTAATTCAGGATTATTATGTATTGGAGTAAAAATTGGATTATTCATATTAATGTTTTCCCCTAACTCTTTTCATCTCATTACAAGCTTGAACTACATATTCGACAGCCAAAATAATACGATCTTTAGAAGAGGCATAATCTATATTCTTAGTTTTTTTAAAGCGCTCTTCCTTCTCCTTATAGAGTTTATCTAAAATTTCTTGATGTGGGCCATTAAGTAATGGTCTAAATTTCGGGCATAAATAGCAATTCTCATAGCTACTTATACAAAATTTATTTGTACCACATGCTCCAATTGTATCTGAACCATTATTGGTTATAAATGATTGAGGGTCATGCCCTCTTTCACTCTCATATAAATTCTCTATAATTTTTCCTGCGAACGCTTGGGCTAACTTTCCCATATCTTTCCCTATAGTACGATCGATGTATTGAACGGTATCTGCTGTATTTTCAGTATAAACTTTGACATTTTGTGTATCAGAATGGTCTAAAAGTTCTGCAATGATATGAGCACCGACACCTTTCGTCCCAAATTTGTTCCTCGGGTATAACGAAACCTTCTAGCACTAACATGAATAATTTCACCAGTTCGCTCTGAAATAGCTTTTTGTAGGATACAGAATTTACGCAATACACGAAATTCTAATTCGGAAGAGGAATAATGGAAAATATCTTTATCTAATAAAGATAAATCAAACATCTTATTTTCTATATTTCCTAATAGACATTTCCAATCTATGAACATTGGTAATTTCATTTTGTGATTAACAATAAATTTCTCATCTATAATTTTTAGTAATTTATTATATTGTTGCTCTATAAAATTCAACAAAATTAGGTATAAATCCTCTGTTATAGCCAGTTTTTTAAAACTCTCTCTAAATAGAGCACATCTTTTTTTAGCACTAGGTATATATAGATAATAATTCCAAGTACCTTCTGATATTTCCTTTCTTAGATCTTCAAATTTCAAATGACGTATTTGTATTGGTCGTCTTGCAGTAGCTTGTAATAAATGAATATAGGCATATGTTTCAAATGAAATAAGATCTTCTTTCCAGAGCCTAGACAGCTCAAACATTAAAGCTAAAATTTCATTTTGAGTAAATGCGCCAGTGTAAGGGCACCTTGTTAATACTGATATTCCTTTATCATTTCCACTTAAGGTAAAACTTTCAAGTAAGGAGACTACAGATTTATCAATCCCATCATATCCATATTCATACCAAGAGAGTAAAAATCCTTTTAATGCGCCTAAATACCATTCATTCTTTTTTCCTAAGATAGCTTTCCAATTTAATATTGTTGGCACGTCAATCACTTTCAAGTTAGTAGATTTAACCAACCTATGAAATTGCTGATACATATGAGAAACATAATAGCCAGAATATTTCTCAGCATATATAGCCAATACCTTTCTAAACCCTTTTAGGGTTTTATTATCTATATTCAATACTTCTTTAGAAAAATTAATTGTTCTATCTTTACTTATACACCAACTATTTTCCTCCTCATGAAATTCGTATCCATCTTTTGACTTTCTAGTAAATTTTTCCTTACTCATAAGTATCAACCTCATTTTGAAAATCTGTCTGTATCTCTAATAAGATTTTATCAGCTTTTTCGCGAATATAACGTTGGTTATAAACATGTGCCGATCTTTCTGATGTATGTCCCATCAGGTGTTGCCTCATTTTGATTTCTTTTTCAGGGGAAATAAAGTCTTTATGAGAAATATTATGTTTTAATTCAGCATTATTTTTATCTATTTTTCTTGAAAATTCTAGATTCCATTCATGGCGAAATATATGAGGATGAATAATAGAAAATTTTTGATTTACTTTTTTCATTGTCGGTACAATAACATTGTCAAAAGAACTTGTACTAATAGGGTGGCCTAATGTTTTTCCTTTACGATGAGTTACAAATAGATAAGGATGCTTATTGGCATAAGGGATTTTAGAGCGATAATTCATAATATAATCATCTATAAGCTGAGCTATATGATTTGAAATAGGTAATCTACGCTCTTTTGTCTTAGCTACAGCCTGATTCCTCCTTGTATCATATTTGTCATCATGTGTTCTTTTAATAAGAATTGAAGGTCTAGCTGTTGCTATATCAATACAATCTATTTTGATTGATAGTAACTCACCTCTTCTAATACCAAGATCTTTTAGTAAAATAAACATTAAGTGATTTCGTTTTCTAATGCCAATATCTCGAAATGGATTATTCGGATTTGAAAAATTTGCAATAGACATAAACTCATCCAAAAGTCCATCAGGCAATTCACTCTCTAATTTTATGGATGCTTTATGATTTTTAGGTCTACGAGCTTTAATTAATGAGATAATTTCCATTAAATTTTTCCTGTATTCACAGGAAATTTTTATGGTTTTGGATAGGAATAAAATATATTCTGAAAACGTAGTTAGTCTATTATACTTATGACTAAGCGATACAGATGGATAACTATCAATAAACTGGATACGTCCTTTTGTAAAAAAACGCTTCTTTATATAATTAGTTTTTTTCTGTTTAGCTGCATTTATTTGTATATGCCTAAAAAGAGATTCTAATTCACTTTCAGTCAGCATTTTTTCGTTTTTAATTAAATCACTGATTATCAAGTTGTTATTATTTTCCCACTCCATTAACCATTGTAAGGTCACTAATTTGTTTCTAATTGTGTTTACGGCAGAATATCGTAATTCAAGAGTAACCCATAAAGTGGAATAAAAATCAGGCAGTCCTGTTTCTTTATTAATCAATAAAGGAAAGCGTTCTCCATTTGTGAAAATAACGGTTTCTAATTTATACATGGCATCTAAATTTACGTAAAAATTATATATAAATACTATCAAGCATGGCGTTTGTTGTCAAAATAAGTGTAAAAAAAGAAAGAGCCTTGTTTTAAAAGACTCTTTCCTATTATTTGCTTGCTTATTTTGACAAATTCAAGTTATATGTAATTCAAAACGGAATATCATCATCAAAATTATCCATTGGTGGTTCAGCTTGTACCGGTTTCGCTACAGGTTTTGGTGATGTTTGTGAATAGTTGTTATTGTAACTATTACCTTGGTTGTAGTTATTTGATGCTGGTACTTGGTTCCAGTTGCCACCTTGGTTGTTAGATTGGCTCCAACCGCCTTGACCGCCCATTTCGCCACCTTGGTTGCGACTGTCTAACATTTGTAGTACATCACCTTGGATTTCAGTTGTGTAGCGATCTTGACCATTTTGGTCTTGCCATTTACGGGTACGTAAACGACCTTCTACATACACTTTCGAACCTTTGCGAAGGTATTGACCTGCTACTTCTGCTTGGCGACGATAGAGCACAATACGGTGCCATTCAGTCACTTCACGGCGTTCGCCTGTGTTTTTATCTGTCCAGCTTTCACTGGTTGCGACGCTAATGTTTGCCACTGCTTCACCATTTGGCATGGTGCGCATTTCAGGATCGTTGCCTAAATTGCCCACGATAATTACTTTATTTACTCCAGCCATAAAATCCTCTAAGCTTTTCATATTAGTAAAATTGAGTAGCATTTTAACCGCTTTAAAAGAAAAAAGCTAGAATAAACTGATATTTTGTACAGCGTTATTTTTAGTATATAATGTGGAAACATTCCCACCCATACTTTTAAGGGATCGTATGAAGCAAATCGACATTCGTGGGGCGAGAACCCATAACCTAAAAAATATCAACCTGATTTTACCGCGAGATAAATTTATCGTTATTACTGGCTTGTCTGGTTCGGGCAAGTCTTCTTTGGCATTTGATACGCTCTATGCTGAAGGGCAACGTCGCTATGTAGAGAGCCTTTCTGCCTATGCCCGCCAATTTCTCTCTTTGATGGAAAAGCCCGATGTGGATCATATTGAAGGGCTTTCGCCTGCGATTTCCATTGAGCAGAAATCGACTTCTCACAACCCTCGTTCAACAGTGGGTACGGTCACTGAAATTCACGATTATCTGCGTTTATTATTTGCTCGTGTGGGCGAACCGCGTTGCCCTGATCACGATATTCCGCTTACAGCTCAAACCATTTCACAAATGGTCGATCGTGTCTTGGAAGAGCCCAAAGGTAAACGCTTGATGTTGCTTGCACCAGTGGTGAAAGATCGCAAAGGCGAACATGTAAAACTTTTAGAAAATTTGACCGCGAATGGTTACATTCGAGCCCGTATTGATGGAGAAATTTGCGATTTGTCTGATCCACCGAAGTTAGAATTACAGAAAAAGCACACTATTGAAGTGGTGGTAGATCGTTTTAAAGTGCGTGAAGATATTAAAACGCGTTTGGCGGAATCATTTGAAACGGCATTAGATTTATCTGGCTCAACCGCAGTGATTGCGGATATGGACGATCCTAATGCGGAAGAGTTGATGTTCTCCTCTTCCTTTGCTTGTCCGCATTGTGGTTATTCGTTACACGAGCTAGAGCCTCGCTTGTTCTCTTTCAACAACCCAGCAGGGGCATGTCCAACTTGTGATGGCTTGGGCGTAGAGCAGTTTTTTGACCCCAATAAAGTGGTGCAAAATCCTGATGTATCGCTTGCAAGCGGTGCGATTAAGGGCTGGGATCGCAGAAGTTTCTACTATTTTGGTTTATTGAAATCGGTGGCGGATCATTACGGTTTTGATATAGAAGCTCCGTTTAGCCAGTTAAGCAAGAAATTCCAAAATATCATTTTGAACGGCTCGAAAGAGGAAATTGAGTTTGTTTATGTGAACGATCGAGGAGATAAGATTAAACGCAAGCACGTGTTTGAGGGCGTGTTAAACAATATGGCTCGCCGTTATAAAGAGACCGAATCGAATGCGGTACGGGAAGAGTTGGCGAAATATATCAACAATCGCCCGTGTTTAGACTGTAGTGGTTCACGCTTACGCCGCGAGGCTCGCTACGTTTTCTTAGATAAAACTAATTTGCCAATGGTGGCAGAGAAATCAATTGGTGAAGCATTGGAATTTTTTGAAGCACTTGAGCTTTCAGGTCAGCGAGCCAAAATTGCGGAGAAAATTCTGAAAGAAATTCGTGAGCGTTTATCCTTCCTTGTCAATGTAGGCTTGAATTATCTCTCCCTTTCTCGTTCAGCAGAAACGCTTTCGGGTGGTGAGGCACAGCGTATCCGTTTAGCAAGCCAAATTGGTGCAGGCTTAGTGGGCGTGATGTATGTGTTGGATGAACCTTCCATCGGTTTGCATCAACGCGACAACGAACGTTTGTTAAACACATTGATTCATCTGCGTAATTTAGGCAATACGGTGATTGTGGTTGAACATGATGAGGATGCAATTCGTGCTGCTGATCATATCGTGGATATTGGGCCGGGTGCAGGCGTACACGGCGGTAATGTGATCGCACAGGGAACAGCAGAAGAAATTATGCAGGTGGAAGAGTCGCTTACGGGGCAATTCTTATCAGGCAAACAGAAAATTGAAATTCCCGCAAAACGTATGCCTTATGATGAAAGTAAGGTACTGACTTTAAAAGGGGCGAGAGGTAATAACCTTAAAGGAGTGCAGTTGGATGTGCCTGTAGGCTTGTTTACTTGTATTACAGGCGTTTCAGGTTCAGGCAAATCAACCTTGATTAACGACACCTTATTCCCGTTAGCTCAAAATGCGTTAAACCGAGCGGAACGTACTGATGTTGCACCTTACGACAGCATTGAAGGATTGGCACATTTCGATAAAGTCATCGATATCGACCAAAGTCCGATTGGGCGAACTCCGCGTTCAAACCCTGCGACTTACACGGGCTTATTCACCCCAATTCGCGAGCTTTTTGCGGGCACGCAAGAGGCACGTGCACGTGGTTATAACGTAGGGCGTTTTAGCTTTAACGTGCGTGGCGGGCGCTGTGAGGCGTGCCAAGGCGATGGCGTGATCAAAGTGGAAATGCACTTTTTGCCTGATGTATATGTGCCTTGCGACCATTGTAAAGGGAAGCGCTATAACCGTGAAACGCTAGAAATTCGTTATAAAGGCAAAACGATCCATCAAGTGTTGGATATGACGGTAGAAGAAGCCCGTGAGTTCTTTGATGCAATTCCAGCCATTGCACGTAAATTGCAAACCTTAATGGATGTGGGGCTCTCTTATATCCGCTTAGGGCAATCTTCAACCACGCTTTCGGGCGGTGAAGCTCAGCGTGTGAAATTAGCAACTGAGCTTTCCAAACGCGATACAGGCAAAACGCTTTATATTTTAGATGAACCCACAACAGGCTTGCATTTTGCCGATATTAAACAGCTTCTTTCTGTTCTACATAAACTGCGTGATCAAGGTAATACCATTGTGGTGATTGAGCATAATTTAGATGTGATCAAAACTGCAGACTGGATTGTAGATTTAGGCCCTGAAGGGGGGGCTGGTGGTGGGCAAATTATTGTTACAGGCACGCCAGAGCAAGTAGCTAAAGATAAAAAATCTCATACAGCAAGATTTTTAAAAGAGATTTTAGCGAAGGGATAAAATAAAATAGGCATAGAGAACAAATTATTTCTTGTTTTCTATGCTTTTTTTAGGTTACAGCAAACCTAGTCTTTCTTTATAATGCTTACGGCAAACAGAAAGATAAGTATCGTTGCCACCAATTTGGATTTGAACGCCATCTTTTACCGCTTCACCTTTCTCATTCATTCTAATCACAAAGTGAGCTTTTCGACCGCAATCGCAGATGGTTTTTAGTTCTTCTAATTCGTCTGCCCAAGCAAGTAAGTAATGGCTGCCTTCAAAAAGTTCGGCTTGAAAATCTGTACGTAAACCATAACAAAGCACGGGAATATTTAGTTTATCTACTACATCGGTAAGTTGATAAACTTGGGCTTTAGTGAGAAACTGAGCTTCATCAACCAAAATACAATGTAAGGATTTTGATTGATGAGCTTGCTTGATTTCATCAAAAAGTTGTGTATTTTGATTAAATAAATTAGCATCTTGAGAAATACCGATACGAGAAGTTACTTTACCAACTCCATAACGGTCGTCAATGGCAGCGGTGTATATAAGTGTATTCATTCCGCGTTCTTGATAGTTATAAGATGATTGAAGTAGCGTGGTGGATTTTCCCGCATTCATTGAAGAGTAGTAGAAATAAAGTTTTGCCATAAGAATTGGAAATGTAGCACGAAAAAGAAACGGCTAATTGAATATTAGCCGTTGGGATTGAAGATTAAACGTTTTCGATTTGACCTAAAAGTGAACGTAAACGATCTTGGAAATTTTGCTGTTCAGCTTTTAATTGTTCGTGTTCTTGGCGTAACGTTTCATTTTCTTTCTTCGCTGTTTCATTTTTCTCTTTTAATTCTTCAATTTCTAATTGAAGTAATTGGATAGTTTCAACAGCTTGTTTAATTTTTGCTTCTAATTCATCAAGAATTGTTAATGACATAAGATTTACCTCTGAAATTAAATGGATAATTTTGAAATAGTATACATCATTAAGATATTGATTTCATTGAAAAGTTCGCGACTTTTTGGAAATTTGTTTGTTTGAGTCAAATTTCCTAAATTTTTATAACGAAATCGTTTGCGAATTGGTAGAATAGCGGTTGATTTTGGTGTTTAACTTGAGGAAAATTAATATGAAACGTTCAATTGCTTTTGAATTCTCTCGTGTGACTGAAGCAGCCGCCCTGGCTGCATTTAACTGGATTGGGCGGGGTAATAAAAATGCGGCGGACGATGCGGCAGTAAAAGCAATGCGTGCACTGCTTAATAAAATGGAAATTCGCGGTGAGATTGTCATTGGTGAAGGCGAAATTGATGAGGCACCGATGCTCTATATTGGTGAAAAAGTAGGGCGTTCTGAACCACAAGATGAAGAGGTCGCTATTGCAGTCGATCCAATTGATGGTACTCGAATGACGGCAATGGGGCAGGCGGGGGCGATTGCGGTTCTTGCTGCAGGCGGAAAAAACACTTTCTTACGTGCACCTGATATGTATATGGAAAAATTAGTGGTAGACAGCGAAGCGAAGGGAATGATTGACCTAAATCTACCGCTTGAACAAAATATTCGCCGTGTAGCGTCGAAAAAAGGCAAATTGCTTTCACAAATGACGGTAGCGATTCTTTCTAAACCTCGCCACGATGAAATTATCAAAAAAGTGCAAGAGTTGGGCGTGCGTGTGATTGCTATTCCTGATGGAGATGTGGCTGCATCAGTGCAATGTTGTTTACCAGATAGCGAAATCGACCTTGTTTACGGCATTGGAGGTGCACCAGAAGGTGTAGTAACAGGAGCGGCAGTTCAAGCATTGGGGGGAGAGATTCAAGGCAGACTGATTCCTCGCAATCAAGTAAAAGGCAATACGCCAGAAAATATGCTTGCAGCGGAAAAAGAGATTGCACGTTGTGCGGAAATGCAAGTGCTTGTTAATCAAGTGCTGAAAATAGAAGAGATCGTGAAAGATGATAATGTGCTTTTTGCCGCTACGGGCATTACTACAGGTGATTTGCTTAAAGGTGTTCATCGCAAAGGCAGTATGCTATTTACTGAAACGCTGTTAATCCGTGGTCGTTCTCACACTATCCGACGAGTAGAATCGTTACATGATGTTTCACGTATGGACGATTAATTTATTTTGGAGGTTATTTTTAAATATTCTTGTTAGGGATTAAGAAATTTAAGGTTTAATATAGTTTAAGTAGATTTAGAGTATAATACTTATCTAACTAACTTACTCAATCGGTTAAATTTCTGTTAGAATTCGCAAAATTTTAAAGAAATTTAACCGCTTTCTCTTTGTGCAAATATAACGCTAATACCGATGTTTTCTACCCAATCCCGATTTTGGTTGATTTTGCCCTTGCTTGCCTTTCTTGTGTTTCCATCACAGGCATTGCACTATGGGCTTTTTGATTCCACCTCAAAAGAAATTTTGGCTGCAGTAGGCTGGCGTAGCGTCAATATCACGTGGCTCTGGTTTTTGCCTCTATTGTCAATTTTATTTTTTAAAGTTCCAAAAGCAAAAATCGGCTTTTTAGTCGCCTTTTTAGGGATGATTTTTCTCTCAGCCAAACTCACTGCAACCAGTTTTGGCTATGCAACACTTTTTTTATTTCTTTCCATTTTTATTTTGTTAATTGAAAACATCGCAAAGCTTGGTATTTTACGGGGCGATCGTTTTATTATCGGTGCGTTACTTGCTAGCTTGATTGTACTTTGTGCCTTCGTTCTCTTCCCGATGTTTTCGATTTTTAGTGCAATTATCTATATAGACGGCACATTTTCGCTTGATGAAACACTTAGAACCTTCCAACAACCGCATTTACTCAAGGTGATTTGGCAATCTATTAGCGTTTCTGCAAGCGTTGGTTTGCTTTCCACCTTCTTTGGGCTTTGCTTTGCTCTTTACACCACTCGCATTGCGAAAAAAACGAAATTTATCAGTAAGCTATTCTCCATCTTGCCGATTGTGACCCCGCCTTTTGTTGTTGGGCTTGGTGTGGTGCTATTGATGGGGAGAAATGGCACGATCACCCATTTTTTAGTTGAACATTTCAGTATCAGTAAAAACTGGCTTTATGGCTTTAACGGCATTTTACTGTCGCACACACTTGCTCTTACACCAATGGCGTTTATGATTATTGAAGGCGCGTTGCGATTTATTCCTGCCAATTTGGAAGAGGCAAGTTATAGCCTCAAAAGCTCAGCAAGCCAAACTTTCCGCTATATTTTGTTTCCGCTGTTGAAACCTGCTTTGGCGAATGCCTTTTTGATTACTTTCATCCAATCACTTTCTGATTTCAGCACGCCATTTGTTTTAGGCGGAAATTATGATGTATTAGCAAGCCAAATCTACTTCTATATCGTGGGCTCACAACCTAATTACACCACCGCAAGCACGATGGGCGTGATTTTGCTTGCCTTTTCATTAGCGAGTTTTTTCATTCAATATCAATGGCTTGGTAAACGCTCTTATACAACCTTAGCGGGCAAAGGCAATCAGGTCAGCCGTGTACCGCTCTCAAGCGGTCTAAAATGGTTGATTTCTTGCATTTTGCTCGTTTGGATTACCTTTAATGCGATTTTGTACGGTTCGATTTTCTTCGGCAGTTTTGTAGTCAATTGGGGCGTGAATCACAGCTTTACATTCGAACATTATCTCCGTTTATTTGGGCAAGGCTTGGATTTTGGGGGTTTTCCATCGCTGATTCATACGCTGATTTTTGCACTTTGTGCTGCACCTATTACGGCACTGCTTGGCGTGCTGATTGCTTATTTAACTATACGCGTACAGTTCAAAGGCAAATCCTTTTTTGAATTTATCGCTTTGCTTTGCTTTGCGATTCCAGGCACGGTAGCAGGCGTTTCTTATGTAATGGCATTCAATGATGCACCGATTTACCTCACGGGATCAGCAGTGATTATCGTGCTCTCCATGGTGACGCGAAATATGCCAATTGGGATGCGTTCCGCCATAGCAGGGCTAGCACAAATTGATGTAAATCTGGAACAGGCATCACAATCGCTTAAAGTCAGCTCGTTTAAAACGTTTCTGTTTATTATTTTGCCACTGCTTCGCCCAGCGTTGCTTTCAGCATTGGTGACTAGTTTTGTTCGTTCAATGACTACAATGAGTGCAATCATTTTCTTGGTTACGCCGAATACACAAGTGGCGACTGCCTATATTTTAAACCGTGTAGAAGATGGTGATTATGGAATGGCGGTTGCATATGGCGCAACACTCATAGTAGTAATGATGCTCGTGATTTTGGGCTTTAATAAATTAATAGATCGTAAAGGTTCGTGAAATGCAAGGTTATTTGAGATTAGAAAATATCCATAAATCGTTCGGCAATACCGAAGTCATCAAAGGCTTTAATTTACATTTAAAACAAGGCTCAATAACGACTTTGCTTGGCCCATCAGGTTGTGGCAAAACCACCATTCTTCGCCTAATTGCAGGTTTAGATTTGCCGACAAGCGGTCAAATTTTCTTGGAAGATCGTGACATTACTCAAGCTGCGCCACAAGATCGCGATATCGGTATAGTGTTCCAATCTTACGCCTTATTTCCTCATTTAACCGTCGCTGAAAATGTGAGTTATAGCCTGAAAATGCAGGGTTTGGGAAAAGAAGAAAGGGAGGTGAGAGTTGCAGAAGCTCTCGCCTTAGTGGAGTTATCAGGCTTAGAAGCACGAATGATCGACCAACTTTCAGGCGGTCAACAGCAACGTGTGGCATTAGCACGCTCATTGATTTTAAAACCGAAAGTGCTACTCTTTGATGAACCTTTGAGTAATCTGGATGCTAATCTTCGCCGAGTGATGCGGGAAAATATTCGCCATCTTCAGCAAAAACTTAACATCACCGCCCTTTATGTCACGCACGATCAAGCGGAAGCCTTTGCGGTTTCGGATGAAGTGATTGTGATGAATAAAGGCGAAATCGTGCAACAAGGCTCACCACAAACGCTTTATTGCCAACCTCAAAATGCGTTTATGGCAAAATTTATGGGCGAAGTGAATTTATTGCTCGCTGAAAAACAAGGAAATCAGCTTAGAATCGGCGAATGTCTTTTAGTTGTTGATGAAGCTCAATTCCCGCAAGCGGATGGGCTATACATACTTGGTATCCGCCCAGAAGCGGTGAAATTATCGCAAGATCTTACAAATGCGGAACATATCGGCGAAGTACACAATGCAGTTTACATGGGAGGCTATTGGGAGTTGCAAATTCTCTGGCAAAATCAACCGCTTACTGTTTATGCAGATATTGCAGAGTATGATGAAAATATTAAACAATATGGCTTGATTTTTCAGAGGGAAGGGATGTTTTTAGTAAGAGAGTCTTAGGAATACAAAGCATCAGAAATATCTAATGCCTTGTATTTGGTCTCTGTGATTATTTTACGAGTTTATCGCCTAATTTTACATCTTCTATCCATTTGTTGATTAGATGTTTTCCTTCTTCGCTTGAGCCAAATTTATCGAAATCGTATTCCACAAAATCTAATTGCTTCACATTTGGCATCAATGGTGAAACCTCAGCACCTACAACGGATGGTAATTGGTAAAGATGATGCTCGCGCCAAGGCAATTCTTGGATCTCTTTGGTAAGTACAAAGTCTGCAAAGAGTTTAGCATTATCTAGATTGCGTGCATTTTTCACGATACTTGTTCCGCCTAATGCATAGCCCACTTTACCTTCTGGAATGACATATTCAATTGGATTGCCTTTTTCTTTTTCTGTAATGTAGGCGTGAGTAAATCCGATGCTTTCTGCTACTTCGCCACGCACAAGATTAGAGGTTACTAGGTTGCTTTTCGGATATTGTGAAATGTTGGCATTTAATTTTTTGAGATAATCAAAGGTTTTTTCTTCTCCCCAAAGTGAGATAAGGGTAGCCATAATCGTATAGGTTGTGCCAGATGAGCGAGGATCTGGAATTTGCACTTCGCCAGCGAGTTTAGGGTTGAGTAAATCTTCCCATTTTTTCGGCATTTCTAACCCTAATGCTTTCAGTTTTTCGCTATTTATCCCTAAGCCAAGTACTAGCATATAGGTTGCCGAAGTATAGTTTCCTTTGTCCGATGCCATCAATTTTTGGAATTGTGGCAAAATGTTTGCTTGATTTTTCGGGCGATATGCTTCTAATAAGCCTAATTCAGCCGCTTGGAAATGGGGTTCAATCGTGCCGCCATACCAAACATCGGCTTGCGGATTCGATTTTTCTGCTTTTAATTTGCCTAAAATTGTACCAGTACTCATTTGCGTAAATGAGGTTTGTACATCATATTTTTCTGAGAAACGTTTTGCTACATCTTCACACAATGCATTTTGCACTGTGCAATAAATGGTTAAGCGTCCTTCTGCTTGTGCATTATGAGAAGTAAGTAATGCTGTTGTGGCTAGACCTAGTGAGTAGGCGAGTTTTTTTAGTTTTTGTTGCATTTTTATCTCCTTGATGTTGTGTTAAAAAGCGATTTGGACTTTATCATAGTATAGGGATAGGCTGTCAATATCTTCCCAATATAAATCTTACTTGTTTGACCACCTTTTCTTTGAATCCTATTTTTACAAAGAAGGTAGAAGTCTTTATAATGACAACCTTATTTTAACGTTAAAGGGTAACACTATGAAAAAAACCATCTTTTTATTGATGAGCATTTTCTCTATTGCTGCTTGTTCTCAATCAAAAAATATTTATTTTAATGGTGCTGAAGGCTCACATTCTGGTCTTCGTTATAGTACCACTGATAAATCTTTTTCTTTGAATCCATAAAAATGATATAAAAAACGGCTAGATTTTATCATCTAGCCGTTTTCATCTTATATGAGATTATTTTACACGTGAAACATATTCACCTGAACGAGTGTCAACGCGGATTACTTCACCGATTTGAACGAATAATGGAACACGAACGACAGCACCAGTGCTTAATGTTGCTGGTTTACCGCCGGTACCTGCTGTATCACCTTTTAAGCCTGGATCTGTGTCAGTTACTTCTAATTCTACGAAGTTTGGTGGCGTCACAGAGATTGCAGAGCCATTCCATAAAGTGATGATACATTCTGCTTGGTCTACTAACCATTTGTCGTTGTCGCCTAATGCTTTTGCATCAACAGAAATTTGTTCGAATGTTTCTGGGTGCATAAAGTACCAGAAATCTTCGTCTTTGTATGAGTAGGTGTAGTTATAATCAACAACGTCAGCTGCTTCAACGGTTGAGCCAGATTTGAAGTTGATTTCTAAAACTTTACCAGAGATCAATTTACGAATTTTAGTACGAGTAAATGCTTGACCTTTACCTGGTTTTACGAATTCATTTTCAACGATTACGCAAGGTTCGCCATCTTGGATAAATTTTAAACCTGGTTTGA
>OGJJ01000774.1_pt1 | contig 26971 bp, 27 predicted proteins | sample 1572081 | NCBI WGS metagenome assembly OGJJ01 (sample SAMEA2582122, study PRJEB24529) | metagenome | biome: Human gut stool | place: China | collected 2011
TGCAATCTTGGGGCGTGATTGAAGCGAACTTCAATCCAATGATGATGATGCACATTTTCCCGTATGCAGGGAAATCCCGCCGAGTAACGCAAAACGTGCTGAACATGCTCTTTCCGGAACTGAAATAATGTTCCCATAGCGCAAAAGGCGAACGTAAAGGTTCGCCTTTTTGTTTGCCTCAAGTGCGGTCGGTTTTACAGGCTTTTTAGTATGGAAAAATACTTGGAAAATCCACCGCACTTTGGGTAAAAGAAAACCGTCTTTGGAGGCAAAGACGGTTTTTGTTTATGAGCAATGTATTACTTGAATAAGTCAGGTGCATAGGAAGATGAGCGACCGACTTCTTCTTCTAAACCGATGATTTTTTTAAAGACTTTTAACAGCCTATCCGGGGTATCTGCTTGATAATAATTATCATCGCCAACACAGCTTTCCCATGATTTTTTAACACTATCGGTTTGCTTATAACCAAACGCAACGAATGCCATTTTAGCCGGCAGATTGCGATATCCTGTGTCTTGTAATGTATCCAAACGATTTTTAATTCTGGTACACATTCCTTCCTCAATTAATTCTCTTGTTAGGCGATGTAAGCCTCTGTCTTCACCATCTGATAATATAATGAGGATCCGTTGAGTGTTTGTTCTTAATTTTGCCGGATCTGTTTCTGGATTTTTGTTTTTATTCATTAAGAGATTTGCACCAATTAAGACTCCTGAGCTTGCCAATGTCCACCCTTCCGGTTTAAGCGAGCTCATTTCCGTTTTCAATTTTTCACTTTCTCCTTTGGTAAACCAAATATTTGTCGTATTTTGAATACTGCCGGTCTGTCTGTCTTTCAAGCAAGGCTGAGCCTTGTTAAAAGTAATATCATATGGTTCTTTAAAAGAACCATCAAATTTATCAATTCTGTTTAAAGTTTTTTTCATATCAAAATACTTATAAAAAACAGTTTCTATAGGATGTTCAGGCTCATACTCTGAGTAAGCAATAGTATTGTCTACCCAATCTGCTAAGAATGCTGAAGAGAGTTTGACAGCGTTATCTTCAATATACATATATCCATCGTTATCTAGAGGATCAAACGGCGTCTTATAGTCACTTTTTTTAAGATTAAACTGATTTCTTAGAATTCTATATGCAGTACCTACATAGCGAGGTCTACGATCGCTAGGATATACCCAGTGAGCTACCTTTACTTTTATTCTGGCATCTGCATTGCCATCAAATGGCAACACACATCTGCTATAATCATTACCGAATTGTTGTGCTCCAAGCGCAAAAGAAACAAACCCGATACGGTTATATTTGCTAATATTTTCAGGGAGCTCCTTTTTAATCAACTCATCCGCAATATTCCCAACCACATCCTTAAGAATATCAATTTTTTTATGGGCGTGTCCTTGAAGTTTATCTGTCATAGACCCCGAGAAGTCATTAACCAACATTAAATCAATTGGCACAACAACATCTTTTTCTTTAACGGCATAAGAAGTACCGGAACCAATAGTGGTTTTATCTTGGTTATTACTGGTTAGTGTACGGCTCCAAGGTAAAAAGAATTTACGTTCTACGTCTCCGTCAACTTTACAAGCCACAGTGTTTGCTTCCCCGTTAGTTCGGGTTTTACTTGAAATTCTACAATCAGCAATGAAATCTTTTGGAATGGTAATTGGCGAGCTATTGCTTTGGCCATTGCTGTCATCGGAACGTAAGTAGAGTTTAACTATGCCTTGAACTAATTCCTGATTACGTTTTTGGGTTTGTAGGCTACGTTTAGGCTTTTCATCAGATGGGAATTCACGTTTATATGCATCAAGTTCATTTTGTGGCACGGATTGACGTTTGAGGTCATAGTGATCGTTGCCTTTTCTATATGCATTATTCTCTGCGACTAATAACAATGCTGCTTGATCAGTTGCTTGAGCGAAGCGCGCTTTATCTAATAACATTCCTGTACCATCAATCGTGAATGCAATTAAGAAGAGCAAAGGGAAAGCCAATAACGCTGTCATTACGGCATAAGCGCCTTTTTGGTTTATGCAAAATTGCTTAAATTGACGATAAATATATCGGGTCGCATTTAATTTTCTGTTCATAAAATTACCTACAAGTTATCGTGAAACCGCTAATGAAGAAGAGCGAATTAAACCAAGAGATTGATTTTCTTTGCTAAGGTATAGGCTTTTAAAAAAACTATTTGTTTCTGCACAGAGGGTCACTTGGTAAAGTGGAATTTTTCTTCCGTCATTGATTTCAGAATTAGGTGATAAATTGACTAAACTTTCAATATTTCGATAAGGCTCACAGCCATTTGATGATTTTGGAAATCTCTCAAATTTATTACTTGTAGATCCCGGCTCTCTCCAAAAATGCTCTAGGACAATAAAGACTTTTTGATTATCGTCATTTTTATCGCCATATAATAATCCACGAGCGACTTTTTCAAAATCATGTAGATCATCATCCGTTAAATTAGCAGTGCCATTATCTCCAAATAATTGTACTCGTTCACGTAAAACATTCACTAATGAATAAGAGGCATTATCTAATTTACCTTGTGTTGACCGTACAATAACAAAATCAGCCAAGAAGGCAAAAATAAAGGTTAATAGCATTAACATAAAAATGAATTCGATTGTTACCGAACCACGTTTATTGGGTAAAAAATCTTTAATTTTTGATAAGAAATTCTCTTTCATTTTTATTACCATAAATGACTCTCAAAACCAATAAATTATTAATTATTATTTTGAGTGTTGAATTGGAATTGTGATCTATTATGTTCTTGTACAGTAATAAATTCACGCTTGATTAATCGGTCAACCGGTGCTGTTGATAAAAACGGTAGTGAGAACATAAAGTTGTATTTAAAGTCTATCGTATAAACTGCCAAAGTCGCTAATGTTCCATCATTAGATAAGATTTGTTTTTTAGGATCTGACGGGTCCGGTTTCATCTTATATTTATCGGCAAGTAATGCCTTTATACAGTTTCTACCTTGGAGACAATCGACATATTTGACTTGCACATCATAAGTATTTTTAGAGGATAAGGCTAAATAACCAATTGGAGAATTATCTTGCGTTATTTTTTGGTTTTGCAATGCTTTTTCAAAAGCTGTTTTATAATCATTTCCTGCAGCAGCCTGATTTTTAGCTTCTCTGACACTTTCCGTAATGGCTAAGTCCCAGTATGCAGTAGTTATAGAAATACGACAAAATTCTAAAATTAAGCATACGACAAAGAAATAAAATGCAACCGTCAAGGCAAACTCGACGGTTGATACTCCTTTCTTATTTGATAGGAATTTTTTCATTATAAAACCTTATTTATCTGGCGATATTGTTAGAGACTCGTTCGGTTTTTTTCAATGCATTAATTAAGTCATCAGGAGATGAGTTAATATTTTCTTTAACAATAATATCTTTTGCGTAGTCAATATCATTGTTTTTCACCAGAGCAAAAATGAGGTTATGTACTAAACGTTGTTCTCTTACACCATTCAAATACTGAGGCAATAATAATGAAACGGCATTACGATAATCTCCATTAACGATACTTAACATAGCAAGATTATTTACTGCTACGGCATCATTTAAGAAATATTCACGCGCTTTATTAATATCTTCGCTCGCTTTATTCGGGTTATTCATTAATGCATAGGTAACACCACGAATATTATAGACTTCACCATTTTTTGGTGATGTAGCTAACAGACTATTTTCAACTTCCAAAGCTTCTTGATAACGTTTTAATTGATTCAAGTTTTTCGCTTGTAGAATTTTAGCTTTTTCAGTTAAGTTGCCGCCATTTGTTAACAATGGTTGTAAATACAATAGAGAAGAGTTGCTATCGCCTTTTTTATAGTAGGTTTCAGCCAATTTATAACGAATAATTGGATCTTCTTTATTTTTCAATATGTCACGATACATATTAACCAATGCATCATTATTTTGAGTGCTTTGGTAAAGCGTTTCTTTTGCAGTAACTTTATCTGCGCTTAATGGTTTTTTATTTAGTATTGCGGAACAAGCTGTGACAGACAGAACCATGCCGCAAAATAAAACTGTTTTGATAGATTTAGAATACATGTGGAAATACCCTCATTACACCTGGTGCTAGGATTAAGATGATAATTGGAAACATAATAAATAGAATCAAAGGAATACTCATTTTGGCCGAGAGAGTACCAAGTTTTTCTTCTATTGCCAGTAATTGTAGTTCTCTAATATCAGACGATAATTGAATTAACTGATGATAAATAGAGGAACCGAAATTTAAACTTTGTTGCATTACCGTACAGAACATTCTAATTTCTGTTGTTGGCAATGAAATTGAAAGATCCTGTAATGCTTGAGACATGCCGGTAATTTCTGATTTACGAATGATACGTAGCATGACATAAGTTAAATCAGGATTTAGTTTTTTAAAATCAGTGGCAACTTGCTTTAATGCCGCCTCAATACTAATACCGGTTTGAACATTAACCGCTACCAAGTCAATAAAACCGGCTAAATCATTCATAATTCTTTTGATTTTACTTTTCAAAATAGAGCCAATTAATATTCCCGGGATGATAATAGTAAATATTAAAATTAATAGAAAGCCAATAAATAAGGATGAAGAATCCGGTTCGCCATCTTTTAATAGGTATAAATAATACAGAGCACAGGCCACAAACATAATAAACAACTTAAGTTTTATGTTTTTATCAATAAGACCCAATGTTTTTAATACCGGATTGTTATTAATTAATAAAAGCTCAAGTTCTATTTGCTGTTTTGTTTTACCTTTATGATCTTCATCATTGTTAGTATCTTTTGGTCTTTCTCCCAAAATAATTTCTTTACTATATTGGAATTTTTTTCTTGCAGAAAGCGCTACAAATAAGACGGCTAGACCAAAGATAGTTAGTAATGCATAAATTAGGAATATCTTAAGTGTCATGTTGATTTCCTCATCAACCACCAAATGATTCCCATTCCAAATAATTCACTACCAAAAACGTAGTAAAGAATGTATTTGCCAATAGGATCATTAATTAAGAAATCAAAGTTCTCAGGCATAGTAAATTGCATGAATAAGAAGAAAAGAATTGGTAAACAGGCGACAATCATGGCCGACATACGCGCCTCTGATGTCATGGCTTTTTTCTTTTGTTCCATTTTATTACTATCGGCGATAACCCGGCCTAAACGGGAGATTACCTCTCTGATTTGTCCACCCTTAGTTAAGTTAGTACGAACAATTGTAATGAAGAAATAGAACTCTTTATATGGATAACGACCATAACTATCTTCAAATACAGTCATTGGTTCTTCGCCAATAGCTAAGCGCTTATGAATACTTTTAAATTCTTCACCTAATTGTCCGGTCAGGTCTCTACCACAACGTTCTAATGCTTGTAATAAACCTGCGCCAGAGGTTGCCGCAGCATTTAGAATTTGGATAACTTCAGGGAACATTGCATTAAAAATCTTTTGGTTACGCCGCTGCCCTATTTTCCAAACGAATATGACAAATACTAAAAGGAATAAGGCGCTGAAGATAAGCCGATTCATTTTAATATACGCAATATTTACAATAAATAGAGTAAAAAAGACAACACAGCTTATGATAATACTGCGAGGTAAATTTTTTTTATCCCCTGCTGTAAAATAATATGCCCATAAGCTAATTTTAGCTTTTGTCGTTCTGAGAAAAATAGAAAATTTACTCTCAGATATATCATGTTCATTAATTTTTCTTTTAGCAGAAAACCAACCTCTGGCTGTATATAAAAGTAATACGACACCAAAAGTTAAAATGGCATAATAGAGTATATTCATTGTTGAACGTCTCCAAAAATGCTTTGTAATTCTGCACTAAGATTAAATACTTGCGCATTTTGATACACTACGGAACGGGTTAATAAACCATGGTTAACAAATTCCCCTACGATTTTGCCGTTCTTATCACGATATTTACTCGCTTTGTAAGAGAAAATATCTTGTAGTACGATTTGTCCATTTTCCATTCCCATAATTTCAGTGATGTTCATAATTTTTCTTGAACCATCATTTAAACGGGAGGCTTGTACAATGATGTTTACTGCGGAGGCTATGTTGCGACGAATGGCTTCCAATGGAAGAGATGCATTAGACATCATGACCATACTTTCCAAACGGGAAGTGGCATCACGCGGACTATTCGCATGCAGAGTTGACATAGAACCGTCATGACCGGTATTCATAGCCTGCAACATTTGGAATGCTTCTGCACCACGACACTCACCAACGATGATTCGCTCCGGACGCATACGCAAAGCATTAATTACCAAGTCTTGCATACTCACTTCTCCGGTACGTTCTACTCCGGCTAAACGGGTTTCTAGACGGACTACATGGGGCTGTTCTAAGCGTAACTCCGCCGTATCTTCCAATGTAATAACCCGCTCGGTGTGAGAAATATAATTAGATAAAGCGTTAAGTAAGGTTGTTTTACCTGAACCTGTCCCCCCCGAAACAATAATATTTACTCGCGATCTTGAGGCAATAATTAAGAAATTAGCCATTTCACGCGTCATTGAACCGAAGTTTACAAGTTCTTGTAAGGTTTTTTTATTCTTACTAAATTTTCGAATTGAAACAGATGTTCCATCTAGTGCGATTGGTGCGATAACTACATTTAAGCGGCTACCATCAGGTAAGCGGGAGTCAACCAAAGGGCTTCCGTCATCAATACGACGACCAACACGCGAAACCAAGCGTTTTGCAATATCTGTTAATTGTTCATTGCTTACAAATTCTTTATTGGTTTTTTCCAAGATACCGGCGCGCTCAACCCAGATATCGTTTGGTCCATTGACCAAAATATCATTGACTGTATCATCAGCCATTAAATCACGTAATGGACCATAACCTTCAATTTCATCAGCAACGATTTCTGCCATCACTAATGTGTCCGCAGACGTCAAATAAGTACCGCTTTTACTTGCAACACGATTAACAATCTGAACCAGTTCGTTTACCAGTAAGTTTCTTTCGCTTTGAAGTTCATCAATCTTTTCAATATCAAGATTGCTTAATACTTCACTTCTAAAGAAGATTTGTTGTTCTTTGGTTAACATTTTTAGTCACTAGTTATTTAATGAGTTTGGCAAATAATGAAGAAATTGAACTTTGTTTTTCTTTGGGCTTGCTATTACGAGATACTGCACCAATCACTTTCATCATCAGAGAGTTAATTTCTTTTTGCCCATTACGACCTAGATTCATTCCCAAAACAGTTTTGGTATTGGTATTTTTGATAAATGGAATTACAGCATCCACCCGAGAGCCAATTAACGTTTCAATATCATTTTTAGCCATTAATTTAGCTGTTTCCAATCTGCTATCAGAAATACAAATAAAGGTACGGATAGGTTTGCCTGTTGTACTACGGATACGCTCACATTCATCTAAGAATTGTTTTGCTAAGCGTAGTGAGCCAATTTTTCTTTCGACAACCAAGACAAAGCTACTATAACTTTCTAAAAGTTGAACGAAGTTATCTTTTTTAACGTTATAAATAGGTTGATCATAAATAATAAAATTATATTTTTCGGTTGTCGCAGGTGCTAATGAGCCTAAATCACCATTAAATAAATCTAGGTTAGAGGTGTATTCCACTATGCTACCGGACAATTTTTTATCAAATAATAGATCCAAATCTTGTGAACCATTAGTGCCTTGCGCTAATAACACGGGGATCTTTTTATTGACAACAATTTCATTGGCAATATGTGAGCTGATTAAACTCGCACCAATACCACCTTTACAACTTAGTACGGCAATTTTTACCGAATCTCTCACCCGAGGAACATTTACACCTGAGATGATTTTGCCTACCATCTGGCTTAATTGTGTGTGTGAGTTAAAGTAAAGAATGCCTTCATCTAATAATTTTTGAGATAGTGAGATTGAGTCGCTATCCCCAATTAAGCAACACCATACATTTTGTGGTACAGAACTAAATACACGTTCAACAATAGTCTTTACATTGGCTTCATTGATAATATCAATGATGACACCAATAGAATCCTCTGCTGAAAATGAAATTTCATCAGATGAGGTAAAAAAATCTTTTTTAACTACTTCAACATTCTCTAGTCCACGAGTACGCAATATTTGCGCTACTTCAGCTTGAATTTCTTCACGGTTTGAAACAACAACGATGGTACGTGCACTGTCAACCGTAATGGTCTCTTGATCCAGTAATAACATACAAATACCTTCTATTAATATTTCAGTTGAACACGTTGATTGCTTTTAATTGCGCAAGAAGTTTCATTTGAATTCCAAAATACAACTTCCCCTCTTCTTGGAGTACAAACCGCTTTTCTAGCAGCAATTTGTGCGACTTCCACATAAATCGGATAAGTTGTTGCTTTATGTGCTTTTTTCTCGATATAAATAGATTTGCTGTTTACTCCGTCTTTCACTAATCTCGCACGAATTTTTGCAGCAGCTTTTTTTGCGGTAGCATCACGCCAAACAATATTCACTTGCTTTTGGTTATTGCTACCAATATCACGAATTACAGAATGATATAAATTGCTGTAACTCACATTGGAATAATCCGGTAGTGCATAGCGATTAACTAATTGAGTACGATTAAACTCACTATTTTTTGTTGGTTGGGCTACGCTCGAATCTTTAACTAGTTCATTTATTGCGAATGTGGTTGCCGGAGCCGTAATTGAGGCCAAAGCAATGGTGGCCGAAATAACTAATTTTCTCATTGAATAAACCCACTATTTTTTAAGAAGTTAGACGTTAATGTTTTGTGATAAACATTCTTTAATGGAGTTGTATGGAAAAATCTCTCCATTGTTCCGGTTTGTTCAAAGTCAGGATAGACGATATCTTTCTCATCTACCGGTTTAACTACGTTTACGGTAGCCACAATAACCAATTCTTTCTTTTCGCGATCGGTTGTTGCATTCCGGAAAAATGAGCCTAGGATAGGAATATCGCCTAACAATGGCACTTTATTGATTCCTTCAATATCATTTGAGCTAAATAAACCGCCAATGATAAAACTTTCACCGTTAGCGACTTCAAATAACGATTTAGCCTTACGTGTATTAAAATAAGGAATACTACCAAGACCTTCAAAGTTATAGTTGCCGGCAATGGTACTCACTGTTTGATCTAAGGCTAAGCGAATACGGTTATTCTTTTGTAATTTGGCGCCAACCAATAGTTTTACACCGAATTCTTTATAGATAATGGTTGGAGAACCTTCTTTATCTCTTTGTGCAAAAGGGATCTCGCCACCGACTAAAATATCGGCAGTTTCACCGGATAACATAGAAATATTTGGTTCTGCTAAGATCTTACCGTTTGCTTGGTTATCTAAGGCATTAATGAATGCTGCAAGTCCTGGTGCTGTAATACTTAAAACACCTTGTGTACCGGTAAAACCGCCACCAAAGCGGAAGCTACCGCCAAGCACACCACTAGAGTTACCACTCGCGGGTCCGGTGCCTGCTACGTGGCTCCAGTTAATGCCTAGTGCATCGGTAAGTTTTTTATTTACTTCAACAACAGTCAGTTTCACGTTAATCTGAGTTGTGTCTCTAACATTAGTCGAGTCAATTACGCCGTCATATTGATATTTATCAAGAAATGGTAAATGTTCTTCCCCATCATCTCGTTTAAATTTTGTTTCAGTAACTTTTCTGCCGGTTCCCAATGCTTCACCTACGATACGGCGCACTTCATCGCTTTCTTCCTGAGTGCGCGCCTTACCTTCAATGACATAGGCTTTGCCGACTTTTTTCACGGAAAGGTCGGTATTTGGGAAACGGGCTTTAAGTTGTTTATTTGTGTCTGTGATGCCTGCAACAGCATTATCTACATTAACGGTATCTGAAGTCAGAGGGCGTCCATCAGCACCGAACGCAGTGACTTCTGCTTTGCCTTCGTCTTTGGCATAAATGATAAAAGTGTTGTCGTCTAAAATTTCATAGTCGGCAACATTGGGAGAAGATACGAAAATAGTATCGATTTTTTCTTTAGTTTGAACTAATTGTGTAGCACCTTTCTCTAGTGAGAAGTTTTGTGCGTAAGCGTTCAATGAGAACATGGCTCCGAGAGCGGCGTAGCACACCAATTGTTTTTTGCTAAGTGCGTGTTTCCAAGTTAGCATCTTATTGACCTCTTAATTTTCTAATGAATACACCGCGTGAATCGATATTTTGATCATTATCTTCGGCAGGTAATATAACGAGTTTTGAACCCTGATCGAGTGAATAGAATTTTTTGGCTTGTTCACCGGTAACTTTTAGTGCAACGTAACCTGCGTATTCTTGATTTTTAGGAATTCCATCAGAGGATTTTTCATCACCGGGATTTTTTTCAGTTTCTTCAGCAAAAGACTTTGTCTGCAAAACTAAAGTCTTACCGGAGACTTTGACTAATTCTTTACGGTCGTAAGTATTACGGGAGTCCTTTGCAACTTGTTGATTATAAATAACAACATAATCGCCACCATGAATAGTGTTAAGAATATAGTCGTTACCTGTTTTTAAATAGACTCTATAAGCAACTTCTTGGTTAGGATCTAAACTTGAAGTAAAGAATCTTGGATCTGTGGGGCTGATAATGGTTTTATCGGAAAGTAAGGAACCGGCTTTCATGTTTTCAGCCATGAGGTAACCTTGTAAACCTTGAATACCATTAGCAGCAACAACATTTTTCAAATTATTGTTTAGCAATGGACTATCTTCAGTGACGGAAATTTCGCTTAGTGCATAATCATCAGCCTGTAATAACTGACCTTTGCCAATGTCACGTTTTAATTCGGCAATAAGAATGACTTGTTCCGGTTTTTTCTCCGGTTGAGGTGCTGTTTGAGGTGAAGGTTGAGTAGTGGTTTGTTGGTTTTGTAAACTATCACCCTCAGTAGGCATAAACATAATACCGCCGATACCAACGGTCAGAACCAGTACTGAAATTATAAGGAGTGTTCTGTAATTCATTTTTTACCCTTATTGTTTTAATAAAGTAAATTTCATCTATCAATGACTTGATAAGAATAGGTTTGTCATAAAGCCGAGACTGATTGCTACACCGTAGGGTAAACCATTCTCTTTAATTGATTGGCGGAAGAGAATCCACCCGATTATGATTAATAGTAATCCGGCAAATGCCATTAAAAAGAAAAAAGAGAAAATCTCGTCATAGGGGATTGTTAACATCAGAACTGAAATTAATTTAATATCGCCGGCTCCGATAATGCCTAATGCAAATATGAGAAAACCGATAGCTAAAGCACACAATGCGGGAATAATAAAAATAGTCTGGAATTTGAGTAGACTGAATGGCACAACAGAAATAAACAATAACAAAACAATCCTATTACTGATAGTTCGAAAACGAATATCGGTATAGGATAGAGTCGTTAGTAGCAACATAATAATAGTTGCTAGTATATTTATGAGCCAATTCATTGCATTAACTTAAATTAATTCGTACTGAATAATGCTGTTGCAACTTTATCTGTAAATAGTTTAAATTTTGCTTCTGTTGCCGTGAGAAATGTGTTATCCCCATACAAAATAGCAACTATAAAAAAAGCAATAGCAACGCCCATTAAGGCATATTCAATCGATGTAATTCCCTTTTGATTTTTAGAAAAGTTATACAAAAAAAAGACTACTTTGTGACATAAGTAATCTAAAAATCTATTCATATTAATATAATATAAATTAAATAAAGGAGGATCTTGATTTATCAAGAACCTCCAATAACTAATTATTTTGCGGTTGAAACAGTAGATGTTAATGTTGCGAATTTAGCTTTGATTTGGGTTAAGAAACCTTTGTCATTGTAGAATACGGCAACGATCATAAGTGCTACAGCTACAGCGATTAAACCGTATTCAATTGCAGTTACACCTTGTTGGTTGTTTTTGAATGAACGGAATGCTTCAGTTGCTTTGATATATGCTTTAGTAGTTAATGCGTTTAACATTTTTAATGCTCCTAATTTTTGTTTTTTTTTGTAGAAAATAGAATTAAAGAATTCTTTTATGAGAATTAATGTCATTTATTTAATAAGTATGCGATTAAATAAACGAGGTGCATTATAGTCCTAAGAAATTAAAAATCAAATTTTCAAAAGTGATAAATTCGATATATAGTTACGTTTATTTCGAATTGTAAATATCGTTTTTTATCAATGAGATGTGATCGTGTGTAAGTGGTCTAATCTCTATTTTTTGAATTTGTTTTACAGTAAATTTACAAATTTTAATATTTATTACAAAAAAATAGATTTAAATATATGTAGATTTGATCATGCCTGTTTTTACTATTTGATATTGGAAGAGGCTAGGCAGGTTTTAGGAGATAATAACCTTGTTGAGGTTGAGCTTATTATTAGAAATAACCTCATTTGGATTGAGCTTATTATTTAAGATGATAACCTTATTTAGACTGAGCTTATTACTAGGAATAATAACCTTATTTGAATTAAGTTCATTATTGGAGATAAAAGAGTGTTATTTGCAATAAATCAATTTTACTTCTTTTAATGTTTTTACCTGTTTTGATATAGCCACGCATATAACCTTCCTATAAGTTGTGCTATATTGTGTTTACTTTATTCCTCCTATTTATTGAGGTCATATTTTGCAACCTTTTAGTCAAACCTTTACGCTTGAGCCGCAAGATAATGAACGCTTGCGTTCCTTATGTGGTGCCGCAGATGCTCACTTAGCGCTTATTGAAAAAACATTCAACCTGTCGATTTCCCGTCGTGGCTTTGATTTCACTATTCAACCGCAAGACACCAATCCTGCGTCACATTATGTCGGTGTGGTGCAAAGTGCGGTGGATTTATTACATGATTTATATGCGCAAACCGCGCCGGTGCGGGGGCAGATCAAAGAGTTGGATTTAGAAGACATTCATATCGCATTAATGGAAAGTCGGGCGTTGGCGCAAGGCTATGCGGAATCTGTCGCAGATCATCGCGATGAAAATAAAGTGTATAGCACCACCATTAAAACCAAACGGGGCTTAATTAAACCGCGCGGGCCAAATCAAATTCAGTATTTGCACAATATTTTGCGTTATGACATTAGTTTCGGCATTGGTCCTGCCGGGACGGGGAAAACCTTTTTAGCGGTCGCCGCCGCGGTAGAAGCCTTAGAACGACAGGAAATTCGTCGTATCTTGTTGACCCGCCCTGCGGTGGAAGCCGGTGAAAAACTGGGTTTCCTGCCGGGCGATTTAGGGCAAAAGATCGAGCCGTATTTGCGCCCGTTGTATGATGCGTTATTTGAAATGTTAGGTTTTGAGCGCGTGCAAAAACTCATGGAGCGCAATGTGATTGAAATTGCGCCGTTGGCGTATATGCGCGGGCGCACCTTAAACGACAGCTTTATTATTTTGGACGAAAGTCAAAACACCACCGTGGAACAAATGAAAATGTTTTTGACCCGCATCGGCTTTAATTCGAAAGCGGTGATTACCGGCGACATTACGCAAATCGACTTGCCTCGCTCGCAAAAATCCGGTTTGCGTCATGCCATTGAAGTGTTGTCCGGCGTGGAAGAATTAAGTTTTAATTACTTCGACAGCAAAGACATTGTGCGCCATCCGGTGGTGGCGAAAGTGGTGCAAGCGTATGACGCTTGGGATGCGCAGGAAGAAATTCGTCGTCGCGAATTGGCGGAGCAACGTAAAGCAGAACGTGAAGAAAAAGCCGAGCGCGAAGAATAAACTGAGAGAGAAGAAAAAGTGCGGTCAGAAATTACAATGAATTTAGGAGAGCAACATGGGTAAGATGATCATTGATTTACAAATCGCTTGTGAACAAGAAAGCGGCTTGCCAACCGCGCAACAAATCGAACAATGGGCGACAGCCGCGGTACAACCGCAGAGTGACGAAGTGGAAATGACCGTGCGCATTGTGGATGAAGCGGAAAGCCATGAATTAAATCTGAATTATCGTGGCAAAGATCGCCCGACCAATGTGTTGTCTTTCCCTTTTGAATGCCCTGATGAAGTGGAACTGCCGTTACTCGGCGATTTGGTGATTTGCCGCCAAGTGGTAGAGCGTGAAGCGCAGGAACAAGACAAACCTCTCATGGCGCATTGGGCGCACATGGTGGTGCACGGCAGTTTACATTTGCTTGGCTACGATCACATTGAAGATGACGAAGCGGAAGAAATGGAAAGCCTGGAAACCCAAATCATGACGGGGCTGGGCTTTGCGGATCCGTATTTGAGCGAGAAATGAGCCGAGCACTCCTCATTTTAGTGGGCGAGGATGACTTTCTTGCCCACCAATTAAACCACAACCTTTCACTTAAAAGTGCGGTCTGGATTGGCGATGTTTCGCCGCACTTTGCCACCCCATCCTATTTCCCTTTTAATAAAACGAAAAATCTGCTCGGTAGTGAATTTCCTGCCATCATTTATGACGCACGACAAGGCATTCACTTGGATGCCCTCGCCATGGCGGCAGGCACATTGCAGGACGGTGGTCAGCTATTATTGTTGTTGAATCATTGGGCGGATTTAGCCAACCAACCGGACTGCGACAGTCTGCGTTGGTCGGGTGAAAAATACGCCATAAACACACCGCACTTTATCGCCTTTTTACAAGAAAAAATCGCAAAATACGGTTTTCCTGTTTATCAAAATACGCCGTTAAATCTTGCCTCGCCGAAGCCTCAAAAAGACCGTTCAACATATTGCCAACCCACTTTAGAACAAGCCCGCTTATTGCAACAAATGGCAGAGGCCGAGGACGCGATTTTGATCGTCACGGCAAAACGTGGGCGTGGAAAATCGGCGTTGGCGGGACTCTTTGCCAAACAGCAAGTGGCACAAAACCAGCCAGTGATTCTCACTGCGCCGAATAAAAGTGCGGTCAATATTTTCAATGAATTTGCCGGGGCGGAAATTATCTTTATGCCGCCTGATGAACTCAGTCAAAACCTCAGCGAAGCACCACAACAATTTGCCAACTATTGGTTGTTTGTGGACGAAGCGGCGATGATTCCGCTAGACATCTTATTTCGTCTAACTAAGGCTTTTAAACGGGTTGTGTTGACGACCACCATTCACAGCTACGAAGGCACGGGCAGAGGCTTCTTATTAAAATTCATGGCGAAAACCGACCGCACTTTGCGTCATTTTGAACTGTTTACGCCGTTACGTTGGCAGGCGGATGACAAACTGGAAGCGTTTATTGACGACCTGTTGCTGTGCGATTGCGAAGATCGTCTGCCACTGCCGCCTTACGATTCTGTGCTTGCGGAGCAGATCCAAATTTCTCATTGTGAACGGATTCCTCATGATCAAATTGAATCTGTTTACGGCTTGCTAACCTTGGCGCATTATCGAACCTCGCCTTTGGATTTACGCCGTTTATTGGATGCACCACAGCAGCAATTTTACCTTGCTCAAGTACAGAATTCCTTGCTTGGTTGCGTATGGGCGGTGCCGGAAGGCGGGTTGACGGACAAAACTTTAATTCGCCAAATTCGGCGTGGAGAACGTCGCCCGCGTGGTAATTTGGTGGCCCAAATGCTGTGTTTCCAATCAGGGTTGGAGGAGGCGTGTGAATTGCGCTCTCTGCGCATTTCCCGTATCGCCGTGCAACCCAACTCGCAACAACAGGGGCTTGGACAACGTTTAATTGCCAAGATGAAACAACAACAGATAAAACAACAGGGCGCGGTGGATTTTCTTTCCGTCAGTTTCGGTTACACGCCGGAACTACTGGCATTCTGGCAAAAGTGCGGTTTCATTTTGGTGCATTTTAGCGAAAGCAAAGAAGCCAGTAGCGGTTGTTATTCTGTGGTGGCGTTGTGTCCCTTGAGTGAGAAAGGGCAAGTATTCGTGCAACGGGCGGAAAAACAGTTTCAACGTAATTTGCCCCTTTCTTTCCATCCGCTCGCGACACAGTTTGCTCGGACAGAAATAGATTGGACGCTGGATAGTTCGGATTGGCAATTGTTAACCGATTTTGCCGATTTTTTCCTGCCCTTATCTTCTGCCTTGCCGTCCATTCGGCGTTTAATGAAATCGGCAGGCGAATTGCCTTTCCCGTTGTTCGCGGATTATTGTAAACAGCCGGAAAAAAGACCGAATAAAAAAACGTGGTTAGAAAATTGTCGCTTGGAAGTGAAGAAATGGTTGCAAAAAAATGCCGTCCTTTTATGATAACAATCTCTTAACAATTTAAAATAAAGCTAAAAAAATAAGGAAACAAAAATGAGCGAAGAAGGCAAAAAAAGTTGGGTGAAACGCGCCTGGGAAGCCTATTCTGATTTCTGTAAAGAAGCCGGTATCGATCAAGGCACTTGCCGTGGCTGTGTGCCTGTGGTGAAGTTTGACGAAGATGCCGAACCAAAAGAGAAAAAAGAACAGAAAGAGGAAAGCGCTCACTAAGATTAGCATGCCTGGGGGATGAATTCCCCTAAGTATGACACTGTTTTTTTATACAGACTTTTATTGGAAATCCGCCCTGTTTGAGCTAAACTAGCGACAATTTTTTTTAATACATTGTCGTTTTATGCAAACTCCATTTTTTCACATCGAAATTCCAACTCAAGCACAAGATCATAAAATTTTAGCCAATATTCTGCCCGGCGCGGATAGCCTTGCCGTGAGTGAAATTGCGGCGCAGTTTAACGGGCTAACCGTCGTGGTGACCAACGACACCCGAAGTGCGGTGCGTTTAGAAAAAGAATTAGCGCAATTGAGCCCGCTTAATGTCACCTTTTTCCCCGATTGGGAAACCTTGCCTTACGACAGTTTTTCGCCTCATCAAGATATTATTTCTGCCCGCTTGAGTGCTTTATTTCATTTACAGCAACGCAAGCAAGGCATTTTCATTTTACCGATTGCCACCTTAATGCAACGCGTTTGCCCGCCGTCTTATTTACAACATCGGGTGTTACTGATTAACAAAGGCGACCGTTTTGTCATTGAAACACTTCGTTTGCAATTGGAAAAATCGGGTTATCGTCCGGTGGAGCAAGTATTGGAGCATGGCGAATATGCCGTGCGCGGCGCCTTGTTGGATCTTTTCCCAATGGGAAGTGCGGTGCCTTTTCGCTTAGATTTTTTTGATGATGAAATTGATTCCATTCGTACTTTTGATGTGGATACACAACGCACGTTGCAGGAAATCGATCAAATCAATTTATTGCCGGCACACGAATTTCCAACGGATAGTCAAGGCATTGAATTTTTCCGCAGCCAATTCCGCGCGGCGTTTGGTGAAATTCGACGGGATCCGGAACATATTTATCAACAAATCAGCAAAGGCACGTTGGCGGCAGGGATTGAATATTGGCAGCCCTTGTTCTTTGAAGAAATGGCAACCTTATTTGATTATTTCCCGGCGAATACGCTGTTTATTACCGGCGAGCAAAATCAAACGCAGGGCGAACGTTTTTATGCGGATGCGGAACAACGTTTTGAGAGTCGCCGTGTCGATCCGATGCGTCCGTTATTGTCGCCCGATAAACTTTGGTTGCGCATTGACGAAGTGAATCGTCAGTTAAAAAATTATCCTGCGATTGCCTTAAAAACGGAAAAAGTGCGGTCGTCCGCGCGGCAGAAAAATTTGGCGATTACGCCCTTACCGCCACTGACCATTCAATCGCAACAAAAAGAACCATTACATCAGTTACGCCAATTTGTTGAGCATTTTAAAGGCAATATTTTATTTGTCGTGGAAACGGAGGGGCGCCGTGAAACCTTGTTAAGCCTGCTTGCTCCGCTAAAACTGAAACCAAAACAGATTCATACCTTGGCGCAAGCGACGGAAGAAAAATTGGCTTTAATGGTTAGCCCGTTGGAGCATGGTTTTATTATTGAACAGGATGTGCCCCTTGCCATTATTTGTGAATCGGAATTGCTTGGCGAACGAGTGCAACAACGGCAGCGGGATAAATCCCGCACGGTGAACCCCGATACCTTGATTCGCAACCTTGCCGAATTGCAAATCGGTCAGCCGGTCGTGCATTTGGATCATGGCGTAGGGCGCTATGGCGGCTTAGTGAGCTTAGAAAACGGCGGCATTAAAGCGGAATATTTGTTGCTCAATTATGCCAACGACTCAAAATTGTATGTGCCGGTGGCATCGTTACATTTAATCAGCCGTTATGTGGGTGGTGCCGATGAAACCGCGCCGTTGCACAAGTTAGGCTCCGAAGCCTGGGGCAAAGCGCGCAGTAAAGCGGCGGAGAAAATTCGTGATGTGGCAGCAGAGTTATTGGATGTGTATGCGCAACGTGAAGCGCAAAAAGGCTTTGCGTTCCGATATGATCGTGAGGAATTCCAACAATTCACCGCCACGTTCCCGTTTGAAGAAACCCATGACCAACTTATGGCAATTAATGCCGTGATTTCCGACATGACATTGCCGAAAGCCATGGATCGTTTGGTGTGTGGTGACGTGGGTTTTGGTAAAACGGAAGTGGCGATGCGTGCCGCCTTTTTAGCAGTGATGAACCACAAACAGGTTGCCGTGTTGGTGCCGACCACCTTGTTGGCGCAACAACATTTCGATAATTTCAAAGACCGTTTCGCCAATTTGCCGGTGAACGTGGAAATGTTGTCCCGCTTTAAAACCGCGAAAGAGCAGAAACAGGTGATTCAGGATTTAGCCGACGGCAAAGTGGATATTCTGATTGGCACCCATAAAATTATTCAAGGCGACGTGCAATTCCATGATCTAGGCTTGTTGATTATTGACGAAGAACACCGTTTTGGCGTGCGCCAAAAAGAAAAAATGAAACAGCTGCGCGCGAACATTGATATTCTCACCCTGACCGCAACGCCGATTCCACGTACGCTAAATATGGCGATGAACGGTATTCGCGATCTTTCCATTATTTCTACGCCACCGGCACGCCGTTTAACCATTAAAACGTTTGTGCGTCAAACGGATGAATTGGTGATTCGTGAAGCCATTTTGCGTGAAATTTTGCGTGGCGGACAAGTGTATTATTTGCATAACGATGTGGCGAGCATTGAAAATACGGCAGAAAAACTGACCGCACTTGTGCCTGAAGCGCGCGTGATTGTGGGACACGGGCAAATGCGCGAACGTGAGCTGGAACGCGTGATGTCGGATTTTTATCATCAACGTTATAACGTGCTGGTGTGTTCTACGATTATTGAAACCGGTATCGATGTGCCGACGGCCAATACCATTATTATCGAGCGTGCTGACAATTTCGGTTTGGCACAGTTGCATCAGTTGCGCGGACGGGTTGGGCGTTCTCACCATCAAGCCTATGCTTATTTGCTCACACCACCACCGAAACTAATGACGAAGGATGCGCAAAAACGCTTGGAAGCCCTGGAAAGCCTAGACAACCTTGGTGCCGGCTTTATTTTAGCCACCCACGATTTGGAAATTCGCGGCGCAGGGGAATTGCTGGGTAACGAGCAAAGCGGACAAATTGAAAGCATCGGTTTTTCTCTTTACATGGAATTGTTGGAGCGTGCGGTAAAAGCCTTAAAAGAAGGGCGCGAGCCGTCATTGGATGAACTGACGCAACAACAAACAGAAATTGATTTACGGATGCCGTCGCTATTGCCGGAAGATTATTTGGGTGATGTGAATATGCGTTTGTCTTTCTATAAACGCATTGCCGGTGCGGAACATACCGAAGCATTGGATGAGTTAAAAGTGGAGCTTATCGACCGTTTCGGAACCTTGCCACAAGCTACGCGGAATCTGTTGCAAATTGCGCAATTACGACTGGATTTAAAACCGCTCAATGTCATCCGCTTAGATGCCAACGCGCAAGGTGGATTCATCGAATTTGCCCCAAATGCTGATTTAGACCCGATGATCTTTTTACAGTTAATCCAAAGCAATCCGGCGGTTTATCGTTTCGATGGTCCGCATAAATTCCGCTTTACCAAAGATTTAACGGACTATAAAGTGCGGTTAGAATTTGTGACGGATTTGGTGAAAGAGTTAACCAACCCGCGGTAATTTCCGTGGGTAATCGAATTACCCATGGTTATGCATAAATCAGCCCCTTTGGGGACTTTTTTAGCACTCAGATTTTGCTTTTTCTTTTTCTATATTTCCCTAAAAAGGAACGATTATGCATTACCTAAGATGACTTGTTGCTCCAGGTATTGAGCCTAATTCTGTTTTTGCATACAATCTAGCGACTTTTATTAAAAGGAGACACCCATGTATTTTAATCAAATCAAAGCCGAGCTCACTGAAGCGGCAGATGTATTAAACAAATTCTTATCTGATGACAACAATATTAAATTGATTCAACAAGCGGCATTATTGATTTCCGACAGTTTCAAACAAGGCGGAAAGGTGTTGTCTTGCGGAAACGGCTGGTCACACTGCGATGCTATGCATTTTGCAGAAGAATTAACCGGTCGTTATCGTGAAAATCGCCCGGGTTATCCGGCAATCGCCATTTCCGATGTGAGCCACTTAAGCTGTGTAAGTAACGATTTCGGTTACGAGTATGTCTTTTCCCGTTATGTGGAAGCCGTGGGGAAAAAGGGCGATGTGTTGTTCGGGTTATCCACTTCCGGTAATTCTAAAAACGTGTTGAATGCTATCGACGCGGCAAAAGCCAAAGGCATGAAAGTGATTGCAATGACCGGTAAAGATGGCGGCAAAATGGCGGGACTTGCCGATGTGGAAATTCGCGTGCCACATTTCGGTTATGCCGATCGCATTCAGGAAATTCACATTAAAGTTATTCATATTTTGATGATGTTAATTGAATTTGAAATGGCAAAAGCGGAATAAGGTATTCACGTATAAAGTGCGGTCAAAAAACAAGAGGGTTTTTGACCACACTTTTTTCTTAAAGGGGTATTATGCGTAGATTATTGTTGGTTGTCTTGTTATGTTCTTTTGCCGGTTCGGCATTAGCATTGTTTCCGGTACGGACAGATTGGGAGCAAAATCATTTACAGGGTAAGGTAAAATCGGTGGAGTCTTATTCAAAAGATAATCCCGAAGCCATAGAAGAAGGCGATCCGCTTACGAATTATAAAAAGTCTTTTTATAATGCGCAGGGGTTTTTAGTCAAAGAGGAAGAGCGGGATACTGAAGAGAGTTATAATCAAAGTACGCGGTTTCATACGTATCACTATGATGATAAAAATCGTTTGATAGAACGGAATAGCGAAGAGGTGGTGCTCTCTACCGAGAATAAAGATGATACTGCTCCATCTTATTTTGGAGCGCTCTATCAATATCAGGAAAATGACGATGGGACGGGGATACAGAAAGAGTTGGTTTATGTTTATAAAAAACCGACGTCACCGGATTGGGAAGATGGGCATCATCAAATGATTTATGATGCGAAAGGCAATTTGTTGAAAGATCAAATGTATTATCCTAAAACCCATAGTGCCAATCAGATTTTGACCTATTTTTATGATGATGCGCGATTAAGCAAAGTTTGCGACATAAGTGAGAAAGAGAAAATTGAAGATTGCGAGACGTATCGTTATTTTGATGATGGTTCTTTTGTTCAAAATGGTTCATTTAATGATCTTAGGGTAGAAATCACCTATGATAAAAATCATCATGAAATCAAGCGTCAGTTTATTGATAAGGATGGTCGTGTGTCTAATGAGAGCTACAAGACTAAACACCGATTCGATGAACAGGGCAATGTGATTGAAAGTGTCATGTATAATGAGAAAGGTGAGTGGGTAACCAAGACGACCTATAAATATGAGTATTATTAACTTAACGCGCGGTCATTTTTTTATATGTTTTTTAAAATCCCAATGTTATTTGGGATTTTTTAATACTTTGAGTTGCATAATTATTCATAAAAGCATAATATGTTTTCAACTTAACCGTAATTTGATGTAAGAGTATAAGTAACAATGACAATTAGTGTTAAAAATCTGAATTTTTTTTATGGCGCCAATCAAGCCTTATTTAATATTAACTTAACCGCGAATGATGGCGATGTCGTGGTGTTATTGGGACCAAGTGGTGCCGGTAAAAGTACTTTAATTCGTACTCTGAATTTGCTGGAAGTGCCACAATCAGGCGAATTGAGTATTGCCAATAATCAATTTGATTTGTCTGCCAATACTGATCCGAAACAAATTCGCCAATTGCGTCGTGATGTGGGAATGGTGTTTCAACAGTATCATTTATGGCCACACATGACGGTGTTGGAAAACCTCATTGAAGCGCCGATGAAAATTCTCGGTGTGGGCGAGACGGAAGCCAAACAACAAGCGATGGAGTTATTGCAACGTTTGCGTTTGGAAGGGCATGCGGAGCGTTTCCCGCTACATTTATCCGGTGGTCAACAACAGCGTGTGGCGATTGCTCGCGCGTTAATGATGAAACCACAAGTGTTGTTATTTGATGAACCGACGGCAGCGCTGGATCCGGAAATTACCGCGCAGATCGTTTCCATTATTGAGGAATTACGAGAAACGGGCATTACCCAAGTGATTGTGACTCATGAAGTGAATATGGCGAAAAAGGTGGCGACCAAAGTGGTGTATATGGAGCAGGGGCATATTATCGAAACCGGTGACAGCACCTGCTTTGAGCAACCACAAACAGAACGTTTTAAACAATATCTCTCACACAACATTTAATCTGAAAGGAGAAAATAGAATGAAAAAATTACTTTTAAGCGCAATTTTATTAGGCTCCGCTATGGCAGCTAATGCACAAGATCTAACTTTTGCTATGGAGCCAAGTTATCCGCCTTTTGAATCCACCAATGAAAAAGGTGAAATCATCGGTTTTGATGTGGACATTGCCAATGCTATCTGTAAAGAAATTCAAGCCACTTGCCATTTTAAAGGCGAAGCGTTTGACGCACTGATTACCAATTTAAGATCAAAACGTTTTGATGCGGCGATTTCCGCTATCGATATTACTGACGCACGTGCCAAACAAGTGTTGTTCTCCGAACCTTATTATGACAGCACGGCAAGCTATGTGGCGTTAAAAGGTAAAGCAAACCTAGAAAGTGCAAAAAACGTTGGCGTGCAAAACGGTACGACTTATCAACAATACACGGTGGCAGAAACCAAACAATACAGTCCGAAATCTTACGCGAGCTTGCAAGATGCGGTGTTGGACTTAAAAAATGGTCGTATTGACATTATCTTTGGCGACACTGCCGTGCTTGCAGATATGATTTCCAAAGAACCGAACATTGAGTTTGTGGGTGATAAAGTCAATAACAAAAAATATTTCGGTAATGGTTTTGGTATTGCGATGAACAAATCTAACAAAGAATTGGCAGAAAGCTTAAATAAAGGTTTAGCCGCCATTAAAGCCAATGGTGAATATCAAAAAATCTATGATAAATGGATGACGAAGTAATTTATGTTTTTTGATTTTCTTTCTTTAATGTTTACCGCAGCCCTCATGACGTTAGGGCTTGCGGTTTGTTCGTTAGTGGCAGGCTTGTTGTTAAGCATGTTCTTTGCCGTGTTGGAAGCCAACCGGGTAGTGGGTAAACCCATGGCGGTATTGGTGGCCTTATTGCGTGGTTTGCCGGAAATTTTAGTGGTGCTTTTGGTGTATTTCGGCTCCAGCGAAGTGGTGGAAATGATCACCGGAGAATACATTGAATTTGGTGCTTTCGGTTGTGGCGTGTTTGCGTTATCGCTTATTTTCGCCGCCTATGCTTCACAAACCTTGCGTGGCGCCATTCAGGCCATTCCTAAAGGGCAATGGGAATCCGGTGCGGCATTGGGACTAAGCAAAGGTTACACTTTTCTTGACATTATCATGCCGCAGGTATGGCGTCATGCGTTGCCGGGATTGAGCAACCAATGGTTGGTTTTATTAAAAGATACCGCACTGATTTCTTTGATTGGCGTGGATGATTTAATGCGTCAAGCGCAGTTGATCAATACTAATACCCACCAACCTTTTACTTGGTATGGCATTGCGGCATTGATTTATCTAGTGGTAACGTTGGTGAGCCAAGTGGGCATTCGTAAATTAGAACTGCGTTTCACCCGTTTTGAAAGAGAGGTGAAATAATGTTTTGGGAATATTTACAGGTGATCGCGCAAGGCATTCCAACCAGTTTGTTGTTGACCGTTGTTTCTTTAAGCATTGCGTTTTTATTGGCTCTACTATTCACTTTCCTGCTTTCCATGGAAAATAAAGCGACGAAAAGTGCGGTCAATTTATATCTTACTTTATTCACCGGTACGCCGTTGTTAGTCCAGTTTTTCTTAATTTATGCAGGGCCGGGGCAATTCCAATGGGTGGTGGATAGCCCATTGTGGTGGCTGTTTTCTAATGCGTGGTTTTGTGCGGCATTGGCTTTAGCTTTAAATAGTGCAGCTTATTCCACACAGTTATTTCATGGAGCAGTAAAAGCCATTCCAAAAGGGCAGTGGGAAAGTTGTGCAGCATTAGGTTTAAGTCGTTTGCAAACATTGAAAATTCTGATTCCTTATGCTTTAAAACGTGCATTACCGTCTTATTCCAATGAAATTATTTTGGTGTTCAAAGGTACGGCCTTGGCGTCTACGATCACGATTATGGATATCATGGGCTACGCCCGCCAACTTTATGGCACGGAATACGATGCACTGACCATTTACGGCATTGCCGGCGGAATTTATTTAATTATTACCGGTATTGCCACATTATTGCTACGCAAACTGGAAAATCGAGTGCTTGCCTTTGAGCGTTTGGATACAAGAGGCGCATAAAGTGCGGTCGTTTTTTGCAGTATTTTTAAAATCCCCAAATTTGGGGATTTTTTATGAATAACTGTTTGCATAAAAATTCATAAAATAATAATATATTTTCATTCCGGGTAAAATGTAAGCAAAGTTATAGTCTCAATACCGATCACAACATCATATTCACAGCAAAGGAGGGAGTATTATGAAAACAGTACTTATTAGCAGTTTTTTAATGGGTGTGGCAGTCACTGCTAGTGCTCAAACCCTAACTTTTGGCACGGAGCCAAGCTACCCGCCTTTTGAGTCAACCACCGAAAAAGGGGAATTAGTGGGATTTGATATTGATATTGTCAATGCTATTTGCAACGAAATTCAAGCGGTCTGCACATTTCAAACACAGCCCTTTGACGCGTTGATTCCCAGTGTTAAAGCTAAACGTTTTGACGCCGCCATATCGGCGATTGATATTACCGAAGCGCGCGCCAAACAAGTGTTGTTCAGCGATTCTTATTACGATAGTTCGGCAAGTTATGTGGCGTTAAAAGGTGACATGGATTTGGCAAAAGCAAAAAATATCGGCGTGCAAAACGGTTCGACGTTTCAACAATATACTTTGGCGGAAACTAAACAATATACGCCAAAGGCTTATGTGAATTTGCAAGACGCTATTTTAGATTTAAAAAACGGGCGAATTGACATTGTGTTAAGCGACACGGCGTTGTTGGCGGATATGATGAAAAAAGAGCCGGAACTCCAATTTGTAGGTGGAAAAGTGGTCAACCCTAAATATTTTGGTAATGGCGTGGGCATCGTGGTGAATAAATCCAACAAGGCCTTGCAAGAAAGTCTCAACAAAGGCTTGGCGGCGATTAAAGCCAGTGGCGAATATCAGAAGATTTATGCCAAATGGATGACGGAGTAAAGGAAGTCAATATTGAAAAATGGGCAGGAAACTGCCCATTTTTTATGGATTATTGGTAAGCCAACCTGCCACAATCAGCACTAAGGCGAAAATTGCGCCCCAAATTAAATGAATTTTAACGCTCTTACGGTTAATTTCTTCATTGTGCAATCGACGCTCTTCCAGTTTCTGTTTATAAATTTCAAGATTTTCCGGCTTAAATGAAAAACCGCAATTGGGGCAAAACTCCGCACTTTCACTGATTTTTTTCCGGCATTCGGGGCAACGATGTAACATGATTTTCTCTGATGGCATTAATGTTGATAAAGCTCCCACAATGTAGCGATTTTGGCTAAAAACACAAGACATTTTCACCGCACTTTTAGTTCAATTTGAAAGTGTGATTAATGTCACATTTTATGAAGATATTTTAAACCGATGGATCATCGCTTGTTTACTTCATTGTAACAGAAGCCTAAAATACCGCACTCTTACTCAAATGTGAGTAAAAAAATTTAAACATTAACTTGAACCTCTTGCTTTTAGAATAAGTAGGTTCTTTACATAGGATTCTCATATGTTGTGGTTTTTCTTCTGTGTTTTGGTGTTGCTTTTAGGCTACTTTGTTTATAGCAAAATCATTGAAAAGATTTTTGTCATTAATCCTAATCGTCAAACGCCGGCTTACCAAGTCAATGATGGCGTGGATTACATGCCAATGTCCAAAACCAAAATTTGGTTAATTCAGTTATTAAATATTGCGGGTACCGGTCCGATTTTCGGTCCGATTCTTGGTGCGTTATACGGACCTGTGGCAATGTTATGGATCGTTGTCGGTTGTATTTTTGCCGGTGCAGTGCATGACTATTTTTGCGGTATGTTAAGTATTCGCCATGGCGGTGCAACCATGCCTTATTTGGCCGGTAAGTTTTTAGGCCGTCCGGTAAAAGTATTTATTAATATTTTAGCTCTTGTTCTTCTTTTATTAGTTGGTGTGGTCTTTGTTGCGAGCCCTGCACAATTAATGGGCACTATCACTATGGATGTCATGGGGGCTTCCCAAGGTGCATTACAATTAGGTGATGCTGAAGCGGTTCACAAGGCAGTTGAAGCCGGTGGTTTAACCGTATGGGGAATGGATAAAGCTACCGTGGTTTCTGTCTGGACCGTGATTATTTTTGCTTATTATATTCTTGCAACCTTATTACCAATTGACAAAATTATCGGTCGTATTTACCCGCTGTTTGGCGCGTTATTGCTCTTTATGTCTGTGGGTATGGTGTACGGTTTGGTGTCTGCGCACTTCAGTGCGGTTGATCCTATCGAATTCTTCCGTACGATTGATGCAGATGGTCAAGGTTTAACCTTAG
>OGJJ01000775.1_pt1 | contig 26939 bp, 22 predicted proteins | sample 1572081 | NCBI WGS metagenome assembly OGJJ01 (sample SAMEA2582122, study PRJEB24529) | metagenome | biome: Human gut stool | place: China | collected 2011
CGAAGACAATGAAGTAATGAAAAATAGTGAAAAAATAGTGTAATTTTAGTGGAAAAACAATTCATAAAACGATATAATATATGGATGAAATGGAGGTGGATCATGTGATTAAGGTTACGTTAACAAATGAAATTTTAAAAAAAATATCGGAAATAGACGAAAAGCGTTTTTCTCTTAGTACGATAGAAATGCCACCTGTTATAAAAAACAGACTTAGAAAAAACTCTAAGAAAAAAAGTTCCTATGCTTCTAATAAGATTGAAGGAAATCCATTAACTGAAAAACAGGCAAATGAGGCTATTGATAGTGATCCTCACAAACATTTTTTAAAGCCAGAACAGGAAGTTCGTAATTACTTTTTGGCTTTAAATTTTTTAGAAGAAAAACTGAAAAAGAAAGAAGCTTTTTCAAAAGAAATGATTTTAGAAGTGCAGGCAATGGTTGAAAAAGGTGCGTCAAAAGAAAAGATAGGCTTAAGAGGCCCTATGCCACCTGGAATGTTATTCGCAGTATATGATTCCGAAACAGGCGCAGCGGAATATATTCCACCAGAGTATATTGATATTCCAGACTTGTTGGATGAACTTGTTGAATATGTAAATACTACAGATGATCATCCGCTGATTATTGCTGCTGTAGTTCATTATCAATTGGTTACCATTCATCCTTTTGAAGATGGAAATGGAAGAACCGCCAGATTAATGTCAGGCTATATTCTTGATTATTATGGATATGGTTTTAATGGAATAGGTTCTCTGGAAGAATATTTTGCCTATGATCCAGATGAGTATTATGCATCACTGCAAATGGGGTTACCGGCGTTATATTATTCAGGAAGAGAAAACCCTCCTCATCCGGAAATTTGGATCAATTATTTTTTGCGGATGATGGAATTGTATTCTAAAAAGGTATATGAATTATCAAAAACATCCGAAAACGACGAGTTAGATGGAAGTCTATCTTATTTAAATGCAAAAGAAAAAGAATTCTTAGCATTTCTGTTAAAAAAGCGATTATATGAGTTTACACCAATTGAAGTCAGCAAAATGCTAGGTGTAACCAACAAAACGATTATTAATCGATGTGCAAAGCTGGTAAATAATGGTTTGTTAATTCCAATCATTGTAAAGACAAGAGTCCGATCTTATCGGTTAAGTGATTTTTCAAAGACAAATGCGAAAAAGATTTTGAAAAAAATATCGTAATAAAATATAAAATTTGCCAGTCAAAAACGCATGGACAAACCGTCTCGTATGCGTTATATTATTTATAGACAAGAAAATATCTTGTGCTTTCGATAGGAAGTTTAATTGAATACTGTTTACCATGATCGAACGTACGAAGCATGGTGGTCATATAACAGATGTCGATGGTAATATCAAGGCATTCCCCGATTATTAGCTGGAGCAAACAATCAGCTAACTTTCAGAGCTTTACAGAGCTTGACAGAGGGGGTATTCAGAATAACTCAAATTGAATCGGAAACAGTTTTTAATAGTGTCCCATATGGGTTTACCTTACCTCAGATTGACAGAGAGTGACAATAGGTTGGAGCTCTCCTAAGCTCTAGCTGTGGGTTCGATTCCCGCAGGGGATGCTTTAGCGGACTAAAGTGGAAATGGATAGCAGGTAATGCTGGACCATCTCCACTTTTTTCTTGATCAAAAACTACTGCTAACCAAATTCACTGATCTGTTAGCAAGTTGCTAACGGAATTTGGCACCCTGCTAACATCACTTAAAATAGGGGAAAGACTTGGAGTTCGATTTGCTAACGCCCACAAAAGGGAAAGTCATGCTAATTGTCGGGGAAAGTCTGAGTCCGTCAGAGTCCAAAATGGAAACGAAAAATAACATATCCGGTTCATTCCGGGAGCAGATATGAAGCTCGTTTGGGTTAGATTATGAAAAATCAACCTGAACGGGCTTTTTTCGTTTAGGACACAGACAGGAGGAAAAAACATGTCAGAACAGACTACACAGGAACAGATTGTAGAGATGGATATCAATCTCTTACGAACATTCAAGGATCATCCGTTTAAGGTGACGGCAGATTATCCAATGATTCAGTTAAAGGAAAGTATTGAAAGCTGCGGGATCCTCACACCACTTCTAGTGAGACCATTAAAGGATGGCAGTTATGAAATTATTTCCGGACACAGGAGAAAACATGCTGCCCAGATGCTGGGATTAAAAACAGTTCCGGTCATTATACGGAAGATGGGATATGACGATGCCATTGTAACTATGGTAGATGCCAATTTTCAGAGAGACATCATCTTGCCAAGTGAAAAAGCATTTGCTTACAAGATGAAGTACGAGGCGATGCGAAGAACTGTAAAAAAGAAGAAGCTTCATCCAGAAGATGAGTACAGCAATTCTTTAATAGGAAAGAGAACAGTCCAGATCCTCAGCGAAGAAGGATTCGACAGTCCAAAGCAGATTCAGAGATACCTGAAGATTGCAGATATGATACCTGAGATGCTTGAAAAACTGGATTATGGATTGATTTCATTCCATCCAGCTTTTGAAATCGCATTTTTGAAACCAAATGAGCAGAGAATGTTGCTGGATGCCATGGATTATGCGCAGTCTGCACCTTCTGTATCTCAGGCCCAAAGGATCAAGAAGCTCAGTCAGATGAATAAGCTTACGCTTGAAGCTATGCAAAATATTTTGAGTGAAGTAAAGAAGGGAGATCTTGAACGTGTAGCATTCAAATCAGGACAGCTTCGTCAGTTCTTTCCAAGAGATTGGACGGTGGATCAGATGAAGCAGGAAATCCTGAAAATTTTAAATGAACATATGGAACAGGAATATAAAAATCTTGAAGTGAACGGAGGAAAAGATCATGTGTAAGGTTATCGCAATTACAAATCAAAAAGGTGGCGTTGGAAAGACAACGACTGCGGTAAATTTAGGAATAGGTCTGGCAAAGGAAGGAAAGAAAGTGCTTCTGATTGATGCAGATCCACAGGGAAGTCTGACGGCCAGTCTAGGATTCGGTCAGCCTACCATCATGACAAAGATCATGCATGAAGAAACATTCGACACTGTCGATGGAATTCTTCATCACGAGGAAGGCGTAGATATCATTCCTGGAAATATCGAATTATCTGTGATGGAGCTTACTATGGCAAATGTGATGAGCCGTGAAATGATTATGAAGGAATATGTGGAAGCGCAAAGAGATCAGTATGACTACATTATTATTGACTGCATGCCTTCCCTTGGAACCATGACTATTAATGCTTTGGTATCTTCTGATCTGGTTCTGATTCCGGTTCAGGCTGCATATCTTCCTGTGCTTGGTCTTCAACATCTGATCCGAACAATCTCTATGGTAAAGAAACGTCTTAATAAGAAGCTTCGTATCGGAGGCATCGTTCTTACTATGGTAGATAAGAGAACAAATTATGCCAAAGACATTATGGATAGCGTGAGAAAGACTTATGAAGGGATCCTTCCGGTGTATGAAAGTGAGATTCCTATTTCTATTAAGGCTGCAGAGTCTAGCGCTGTGGGAATTAGCGTATATACACACGCAAATAACTGCAAGGTATCAGATGCATATAGAGAATTAACAAAGGAGGTCCTTTACGATGAAGAAGCTTAGACCGGGAGAAATGGTTCAGATTAAAACTGTAGAAGAATTACTTGGTGTAGTAAATGAAGAGTCTGCAATGGATATTGAGATTTATAAGATCCGTAGTTTCCAGGGACATCCGTTCAAAGTAGTGGATGATGATAAGATGCTGGAGCTGGTGGAAAGTATTAAAGCTAATGGAGTCTTATCACCAGTTCTGATTCGTCCTTGTGGAAATGATCTGTATGAAATGATATCCGGACATCGCAGATTACATGCCGCTAAGCTGGCCGGACTCACTGCAATTCCTTCTATTATTAGAGAGATGACGGATGATGAAGCAACGATTGCGATGGTTGATGCCAATATACAGAGGGAGGAACTGCTTCCGAGTGAGAAGGCATGGGCGTTTAAAATGAAGATGGAAGCTATGAAAAATCAAGGCTCAAGGTCTGATTTGAGTAGTGACCCAACTTCCACCCAAATTGGGGGGAAGTCAGAGACGGCAGTTCTGATTAGGGAACAAGTCGGAGAGAGTAAGCATCAAGTCCACAGATATATACGCCTGACAGAATTGATTCCGGAGCTTCTCGATTTGGTCGATGCCAAAAGATTGAACTTTACCGTTGCAGTAGATGTTTCTTATATAGATAAGGAAATCCAAGGCTGGTTGAATGAATACATTCATGATAACGGTCCAGTGAAAGCAAACCAGATTGCTGCTCTTAGAGAAGCGATTGCTACTGGTCCGATGACTCAGATGAAGATGATTATGATTCTAAATGATAACCAGCCAGGAAAGAAAACTTCCGGTAAATTCACTATTCCGGATAAGAAGCTTCGAGAGTATTTTCCGAAAGAGTACTCTACAGATGAGATGAGAAGTGTCATTTTCGCACTTCTGGATCGATGGAAGAACGGAGGTGAAAACGTTGAAATTTGATTATTACTATGGATCGCAAGTAGAGCAATTCAGTTTCATACGAATACCAAGAGTCATGCTTACAGATGAAGCATTCGCATTATTATCACTGCAGGCCAAGGTGCTTTTCAGCGTGTTCCTTGATCGCATGAGCATATCCATGAAGAATCGGTGGTTTGACGAGAAGAATCGTGTATTTATCATCTATCAGATATCAGAAATACAGGAGGATCTGGGATTCTCCAAACGTAAAGCAATGGATTACCTGGCTGAACTTGAGAAGTTTGGCCTGGTAGAAAAGAAAAAAAGAGGTTTTGGGCTTCCAAATGTTTTGTACATCAAGAACTTCCTCATTCAGAGAGATTATTCCAGAAGTGTCGAAATGGTGACTTCTGAGGTGCGAAAATCGATACCTCTAGAGGTACAGAAAATGGGACCTCTAAAGAATTATATTAATAATAATCAGACTAATATGAGTAATACTGAATCGAATCATATCGTATCTGCGGAGACAGAAGATCCGATGAGATTAGATGAATATCCGATGGAACGAGTAAGCGCTTATGAAAATCTGATTAAGGAAAATATCAACTATGATGATTTGTTGATAACTCACAAGTATGATGTGGATATGATCAATGGTATTGTTCAGCTGATTCTTGAAGTTGTTGTATCTGAGAGCAACAGCATACTGGTTGCCAGTGAAAGATATCCGGCAGCGTTGGTAAAGTCCAAGTTGCTTAAGCTGAACTATTCTCACATCGAATATGTGTTGGAATGCCTGCATAAGAATACGACCAAGGTGCAGAACATCAAGAAATATTTGTTGGCAGCACTGTTCAATGCTCCGTCAACGATGAATGGATATTATCAGGCAGAAGTGAATCATGATATGCCACAGTTTGCAGTGAATCACTGAGAGAGGAGAATGTTATGTTTTTGTTGAGATTGGTAGGAAAGGTGATGTTAATACCGGTGTGGATTCTGGTTGTAATGGCCTGGATATTTGTTAAAGCAGCGGTTTCTATTTACAGCTTTGCAAGAGGATTCGCGGTGTTAGGATTAGGCGCATTGATAATTGGAACTGTGATTTATTACCATGACTGGCAGCAGGTATTGTTTTTGATGTGTATGTATGGAGTAACATTTGTAGTGTTGTTTGCAGGCGTATTTATTGAAGTAGGTCTAGATAGTCTTAGAAAATTAATAGGAAAAACGATTATAGTGTAATGCAGCGATGGAGGTGAGAGAAATCTTGCCTCTTTTTATTTGTTTTGCTGTTAAATAATTGTTCAACTATCACTATTAAAATTGATTTTGTTCGTGGTTCGGGTTATAATTATTTTGTATTATTGTGTAAATATTTGTCGAATACATTGGAAGCGATGAGGTAAGAATGGAATATTTATCTATCAAACAAACAGCTGAAAAGTGGGGAATCTCAGGAAGAAGAATTCAAAGATTATGTTCTGAAAATAGAGTACCAGGTGCAATGAAGATAGGTAGCTATTGGGCGGTACCGGCAGATGCAGTAAAGCCTAAAGATGAACGTATTAAAAGTGGTAAATATATAAAAGATACTCAAGGAGGAAAAAATAGTGAGTTGTAAGTTTATTGGACAATTAAGTAGACTTCGTAAACTATCAGCGGAATCGGTTGAAAATACAAACACATTTGATCTGTTTAAAGAGTATTTACATGTTGAAAGACAAGTAGAGATAGAGCTTCGGGATCTTTTAAGAAATATCAATGCCAATCAGGAGAAGTGTTTAGTATTACTTTGTGGTAGTGCGGGCGATGGTAAGTCACATTTGATTTCTTATTTGAAAAATTCAGATGACGAAGGATTATTAAATAATTTTGAACCATATAACGATGCAACAGAAAGCAGCGAACCTACACTTACATCAATAGATACATTGGCAGAAAAATTATCGTCATTCAATGATGATAATTTGGATAGTAATGATGGTAAAAAAATGATTATTGCCATTAATCTTGGAACTTTGAATAATTTTATCGATTCAGAAAAAGGGAAGAATTTTAGAAAATTAAAACATTATGTTTTAAATAATGGTATCTTCTCAGGATATGGACAGAGTGGTGGATATCAGGTTGGAAGTGTATTTCAGCATGTAAGTTTTTCTGATTATCAAGTCTTTTCGCTCGGATCTAATGGTATCGAGACAACCTTCTTAGACTTGCTGTTTAAAAAGGTTTTTCAAAAGGAAAGCAATAATCCTTTTTATACATCATATGAGGAGTGTGGAAAATGCCCAATGAGTGCGCGTTGTCCAGTCCGTCATAATTATGAATTTTTGTCAGAGATATCCAATCAAAAAACTATTATTGAAAGAATCGTTGAAATTGTCATAAAAGATAAAGCAATTGTTTCTACAAGAGAAGTTCTGAATCTTATTTATGATTTAATGGTTCATCCTGATTTTGATGAGAAGAAAATAGGTGTGGGAACATCAGATGTAAAGTATTTAACCAATTATTTGAATTGGTCGACACCTATGTTGCTTAGCGAATATAAGGACATATCGTTAATTTTAAACGCAATTGGAAGGCATGATATTTTAAAAACAAGAAGCAATGAATCTGATGTGGAAGCTACGAGATTTCATTCATTAGAGAATATCAAAGAAGTTTTTGAAAAAGCAACAGATAATACACCATATCATGTTCTTAACAATCTGACAGATATATCTGTATTGGGTGGCATAAAACCGGACTTGAAGAAAATAATATATCGATTTATAGCTCGAATTAATGATTTTGGAGCGAATAGAAAAGATACTACGAGTCAGATTAGACTTCGAGAGTTCATTCAATATTTATATTTTCAAAACAGTGGAAATGAAAAAAAGTTAGGAGAGTTATACAAGTCAACTAGACGAGCAATTCTTGGATGGAATGGTCAATTTGAGGATGATTATATCTGCATAGATGACACTAATGATCAGCTTTGGCTTCTTGAGCAACTACAGATTAAATCTGTTATAAATAAAAACGCTCAAAAGAATAATGGTACAATACAAAGATTTTCTCCTTCACTCATATTAAGATTCCAAAAAGCTAATTCTTCAACAAATGAGACTGCAGAATTAAATATGGATTTTTCTCTATATGAATTAGTTTCTGATATGAAGGATGGATATAGACCAACTGTACAAGATAAAAACCGTCATGCAGACTTTGTTAGTTTTGTTCAACAGTTAATTGAGTTTGGAAATAAATCAGAAAAGATTATGTTGGTTCCAAAAGAGAGCGATAAGACTTATAAAATGGTTTTTGAAGAGACAGAGTTTGGATATGAGTTTAAGGTGGTGTAAGGTATGGGATTTCAAATAGATGTTGACGTGTTTAGAAATAGTAAAATGTTTGATTCCAAGGGGAAACTATACCATAAATCTGGAAATACATTTAAGCTGTTTCCGTTTGTAACACAACCTAATAGTGCGCCTGTTTTAGAATTAGAACCTTTGGTAGGCAGTTTTCTTTGCAGAATTGAAGGCAAGTTACCCAAACAGATTTCAGCTTCAGAATTAGTAGAAAAATTAAAGGAAGATACGGAAATTCAAGATGGACAAGAAGAATTGTTCTTTGAAACAATTAGGCAGCTGTTTTTTAGCGAAAATGGATCCGTCCGCCCGATGAATCTTCATTTGATTGAGCAAAGCGTCTGCACAGAAACTAGTGAAAATAGAATTGCAGAGTATTTAGTGGATGTGTTGGGAAAAATCGAGCCTATGAAGAAGAGTTTGGTTGATGCTAAGGCCAAAACAAATAGCAATGTATTAGAGTCTTTTGTTCTTTCAAAATTAGAATTTGATGATACCAATAACATTGAAGAAGGCTTGAAGTATTATAGGGTCATTGATTCATTACGTGAATCTTTTGAAGAAGATTTTCAATATATTCTAGAAGATTCAAAGCGTTTGAGAGAATATTTGGTGTCGCTTCTAGAGCTGTATTTCTTTACATATACTGCACAAGTTAGTTTGCAATTAAGTCGCTTTATGGATGGTGAAAGAAATGAGAATATTCCTCTTTATTTCTGTCTAGAGTGGGAAAAAACTAGTCAAAGCAGACTTTGTTTTACTGAGGGATGGCAAAAGTTGCAAGCGGCGATTGAAAAAATATTTGCACATGCAATTACACTAGAGATACTTAATCAAACGACAGAAGGCTCAGAAATTGTCGATTATATACGGTTGAATGAAATAATAACAGATGAAGAAACGGATGAAGAGATTAGTGTACAGATAGATGCGTTAACATCGTTATATCGTTATTCTATTACAGATTGTGTTGAGATGAATGAATTGAAAAAGAAAGAGTTAGCTTTAGGCAAGACGGCGTCTTCTTTGAGATATTTATTTGATTCAATCAGAACTCAGTTTGAAAACACAGGTCGTGTAAGGGCATATGGATCCTATGCAAATAAATTTGAAAGTTACTGTAAGAAATATTTGAAGAGCCGTGGTAGAAGTGGATTAATGCTCAATCTGACAGAAGAAGACTTAATCTTTATTACAAAGCTTTGTATAAAAAATCAAGAGCAAATGAGATTAAAGGATGTTTTTAAAGCTTTTGAAAAAAGAGGCATCTTTTTAGATGATATTTCTCAAGAACATGCCACAGAGTATTATGAAAAGCTCAATCTCATAGAGAAAAAGAGCGATAGTGGGGATGCAAAATATGTTAAACGAATTTTATGATTATATAGCAAAAAATACATTGAGCTTTTTTCAGGAACGTGTGGCTGTAATGCGTCCTGGCGAACGTTATTGCTTAAAACTCGATACAGAAGAAATGGTTCTTGGAGTGGACGGAGCTCTTAAAAGTATTACGCAGAAAAACAACATTCAGGGCTCCTTTGAGTATGGAGAAGTGTACTCTACCTTTACAATTAAACTTGCTTCTGATTTGGAAGTTGTTGTTGCGTCTAAAATAAATGGGATGACAGACGATTTTTTAGCTACATTAAGAAATGCAGAGATGACATCAAAACATTTTCCGATTTTGATGGTGACACATTCAGCAATTGATACCATAACGAGCGGTACTGGAGATTTGGCGGCGAACGGAATGCCTTTCCACGCAACTTCAATAATATCCAAGATCACTGATGACATCCAGAATGCTCAATTATCGGTAGCTGATAAAACACTTTTAGAATATGAGTTGAGTCGTAAACAATCTGATCGTTTCAGTGATAAGTCTTCTCTATTTGAGTACTCCAACTTATTAACTGTGTTAGGAAGAGGATTTGTTAAGAAAACAGACTATTCTTGTTTTTGTTTATTAGAAGACCCTAATGCTTCTCATCTGATTGATGAAAAGAAAATTCGAGAGCGATTGGCTGAAAATCATAAATATTTTGATCTTATTGATCGTGTTGTTAAGCATGGTAATATAAATGATGATTTAGAGAAATATTTTGATTCAGCTTTTATCAATCATCTTGTTAGTTGTAAAAAGAAAAATACGCCTTGGTATGAAGACTGTACCTTTGATCAGGTTAAAGCATCTCAGGATAAGTTAAAGAAAAAGTTAGATAATCCATTATTCATAGATGTTACAGGGTTTGAAGTGTATTCTGGTTCACTAATAGAATATTTATATGTACCTGATGAGCAGTTTTTTATTCGTGATGATGGGGATACTAAAGCGAAACGTAGAAAAAAGAATGTTATGATTTATAATCCTGATCACAAGGATCGTATCACGATTGATATTAGTACTAATATCACGATCAAACAGTCAGGGCTTGAGATGAATGGATGTAAAGTATCATCGTCAGCTAAGTTAGTTCGAATTGAATTAAGTCCAGAAGGATGTACTTTTGCAGAGGCAAAAATCACAGACACAAATAATAATATTACATACGTGATAAAAATATGTGTTATCGACGTACTTCCAAAATATCTTGAGAGCATTCAAACCGCTTATTTATTAAATGTACCAAAGAATTTAAAACGAGCTACAATCCAGGTTTATGGAATTACAAAGGAGTTAGAAATAAATCCGGGATTTGAAGAGGTTGTTGAAATTGATATTGTCCAAGATGAGACTTTTGAGTGTAGGTACAATCAAACATTAAAATTGCTATTTGACGAGGAATCAATTGATACAGATACCGGTCATATTAATTGTAAGTTAAAATTTGGTTCAATTTTTGTTCCAATTCAAATTCAGGATGAGATTATAAAGCCAACGGAGCTTACTGGTTCGAATGCATTCAAATGGAAATTTAAAGAACGAAAAAGTTTAGAATATAGGAATGGAAAAATTATTGCCGGCACAACGGAGTTTTTTACTAAGGAAGCGTTTAGATATCCTCTTTCTATTGAAGATGAAATTGTGAAAAATGAATGGTTGGCTGTAAAGGAAACACCTGATGGATTAGAAGAATATCCGCTTACTGTTAAAGATGAAGTAAAAGATGCTTATATTTGCCTTATGAAAGCCTATAAGCAAAAGAGAACACTTCCGAGTTTGGCTTACTATAGCCAAGAGTTGTTGAATGCAGCTAGAAAGTATGTTGATCTTTTAGAGCAAGAGTTTGCTTCAATACAGGCAGGTACAACGCTTGATGTGAAGCAGAATCATTCTTTGTTGCTTGGATGTGTAATAAAATGTTTTGATGAAGAAGCAATAGCTATGAGTCCGGTGCATCCATTGAATATAATGTACCAATTGGCTCTGCTTAATGAAGAAGAAGTGGGGTCTGTCAGAGAAAATCTTATTGAAAAATTGACTGCATTATATTTAGTACCGTTCATTAAAGATACGAATAAGAATTTGTATCAAGCTATTGAGCAGAAGTATGCTCCAGAATGGAGATATTATGCGCCTATTTCGAATAAACGATATCAAGGTGCACGAAATTTTATTCAAAAGCTAGTGTGCGATAAAATCACACAATATAAAGAGCATTTTTCGTTTTTGTTTGAAGATATTGGTAATAGCCAGTTATATATTAATCTTGTAAATATGGGTGACTGTAGGGAAGTATTTCAAGGGTTACTCAGATTTTATGCGCAGAATCTTAGAAGTGGAATTGATCCTGACGATCTTCTAAGTTTTGTAATTAATATATATGCTGAAAATGGAATGTATAATGAGTTTTCAATGTTGTCAGATCAGCATAAACTAAAGGAATTCATTAAAGAGATATATAGTAATGATGAAGTGAGTGATTTGATTATTGCTATGACTGGAAAAATCCGCTGTTATTTTAGAAATCCAGCAGAAGCTAAATATCAGTATGCCCATTTAACATTCTATGAAATGACTTCCGCGGAAGATACTGGTGCAAGTAGAATGGATTCTATTACGACGGGTATTGCATTAAATGGTTTAATATCTGGAACGCCATCCGTTCTTAATGCAGAGTGGTATAAAACTGGATTTGGTACAAAATATGCAAGAAAAAATCAACTTACGCGAATGGCTGCTTATTATAATGCAATGTATAGAGTGGCTTTTTCTGGAAGTTCATATGAGCCATCTTCTTGTATTTTTACAGAGATTGAACAGGGACAGGAGGGGCAGTTAGGCAAAATTTATTCATCTTCTAATTGGGTTGTATTTGTGGATCCTAAAGTCGATTTATCGTTCTTCCAAAAACAAAAAAGTAGTGATGATGAATTGATGATTATTCATTATAGTGATCAATATACTTCGGCAAGTGGTTACGATGACATAACCGTAACACAAAAGTCTAATCAATATAATGAGATTATTTTCGATCAACTTCAGAAAAAGGGTGTAACTGCAGATGCTGAAAACATACATGATATAATAAGTCTTTTTAATGCTATTAATGGTGGATGGATGTTAAGGCTTATTACAGCAAAGAAACTTAGTGGAGCAGCAGATAGTTACTTCAGTAGAGAAAAAATGAGCATCTTATCGGCAATAAAGGTATGTATGGCTTATTATTCACATCCGAACATAGTATGGATACCAGTTTCGCTGGAAGAAATGTTGAGAGTTTCTGGAGGAGCTGGGCTATCTCAAAAAGAAGGACTTCTTTCTGCAAAAAATTTGGGGTTTGAACAAAGACCTACTAGTGATGATGTACTTTTAGTAGGAATAGAAGGACCAAAGGATCATATAAAAATTTATATTCATCCTGTAGAAGTTAAAATAGGTCAGAATACTCAGACAGTATTAAGTAAAGCTAATACACAGGTTTTGAATACTTACGATGGTTTATGGAAGTCACTATGGCCGGATGAAGGAAGAAATTCTCTTGAGAGAAAAGTATCACGAAACTTTTTTGTGCAGCTACTTCTTGTTTGCTGTGAGAAAATGAAACTATACGATATATATCCAGATGAAGATTGGGAAAGTGTGCTTGATTTATATAGAGAAAACCTTTTGAATGAGCAATACGAGTTTTCAAATAAGATGGATCAGTATATAGGGAAAGGTACAATTGTATCATTTGGAAATGATGTTTTAAATATAGCTGGAGCAATTAATAATGACGTATGTCTTCTTGAATTTCCTGAAAAAATGGGTTCATCCTATATGGTTCAATCAGCAAAAAGTATTGAACAAAACTTAGAGATTGATTTCCAGGCTTTACCAACAAGGATAAAAAAATTGTATATTCCAGAGGTTGAGGATGATTGTGAAGACAGCGCAGAAAATACAAGCGATAATATTACAAGCATTCCAGTTACGGCTCATACTACTTATCAAGAAAATGCGTCAAACGTTGTAAACATGGTGGCTGAAGCGCCTGTTCAATATAGTGGTAAATCCGAGAAAGAACAAGAGAATTCAAGTTTGCAAAACGAAGAATCTAACGAGGTTATCAATTTACCAACACAAGAAGGAATGCATATTACTTTTGGCCATGATGTAACATCTGGACAACCAGTTATTTGGGAGCCTAACGATACTAATCAGCTTTTCCATACAAATACCGGTATTATCGGAACAATGGGAACTGGAAAGACTCAGTTTACAAAGTCTTTGATTACGCAGCTTTATTGTGAACAAACAAATAATGTTGGTGAAGATCCTCTTGGTATTCTAATATTTGACTACAAGGGTGATTACAACGAAAGTAAAGAAGATTTTGTAAAAGCGACAAATGCTAAAATTATAAAACCATATCATCTGCCTTTTAATCCATTAGCACTTACGAAATCAAAAGTGTTTAAGCCACTTTTGCCGATTCATACAGCAAATGCTTTTAAAGACACTCTTTCAAAGGTATATGGTTTAGGACCTAAACAGCAGAATACATTATTTCAGTGTATCATTGATGCTTATGCGTCAAGAGGAATTATTCCGGGAAATCCGTCTACTTGGGATAATACTCCGCCAACATTTGATACGGTTTATACATTGTACAATAACGACGAAGAAATTAAGAAAAATGACTCTTTAGCTGCTGCAATGGACAAGCTGTATCAATTCCAGGTTTTTGAAGGAAATGCAGGTGATACGGAAGCACTTTTTGATTTGCTGAAAGGGGTTGTTGTAATAGATTTGTCAGGATATGATGCGGATATACAGAGTTTAATTGTAGCGATCACACTTGACCTATTCTATTCGCAAATGCAAGCATCTGGATCAAGTAAGTTGAGCGGGCAGTATCGACAACTGACAAAATTAATATTGGTTGATGAAGCTGATAATTTTATGAGTGAAGGTTTCCCAGCTTTAAAGAAGATTCTTAAAGAAGGAAGAGAATTCGGAGTTGGCACAATTCTTTCGACGCAATTCCTAAAACATTTCGGAAGCGGCGATGATGATTATGCTAAATATATTCTGACATGGGTTGTACATAATGTTGCAGATTTAAAAAATGCCGATGTAGAATTTGTGTTTAAAACAGAAGCAAAAAGTACGGAAAGCCAAATCCTTTACAATGACATAAAAGCACTTCAAAAACACCATAGTATTATTAAGATTAGCAGTCAAAAACCGCAGTATATTGAAGATAAAGCCTTCTGGCAGTTGTATGGTGAATTGGGCTTCGATTGACAAAACTAAGCAAAAGCGATATACTTAAGTATACTACTTAAGTATATCGCTTTATTGGAGGAAAAATGGATTTTGTATATAAGTTTCCCGTTGTGAGAGGGATTCAAGCAAGAAGAGAATATTACATCGCAATGATTCCTCTTCGAATGTTGGGACGCTTGTTTCCAAACGAAGAGGAATTTGTTTTGCCAGAGTATAGAGCACAGCGCAAGTTGAACGAGGCAAGGATTCCTGTAATTAGTAAATATATTACAGAAAATCAAGATACTTATGTTTTTTCTGCATTGGCAGCATCGATAGATGGTGAATTTAAATTTATTCCAAGTACAAATGGATCTGATGTAGGTATCTTAGAAATATCCATGGATGCCAAGTTTTTGATAAATGATGGTCAGCATCGTAAAGCAGCAATAATCGATGCACTCAATGAAGATCCTAGTTTAGGCACAGAAACTATATCCATAGTTTTATATGAAGACAATGGACTTTCTAGAAGCCAGCAGATATTTACAGACTTGAACAAGCATGCGGTAAAAACATCAAATTCTATATCAGAACTCTATGATTCACGAGACGAAGTTGCTGTATTAGCAAGAAATATTGTGTCTTCCGTTCCTTTTTTTAATGAGTATACAGATAAAGAAAAAGATAATTTAGGAAAATATTCTTCAAACTTATTCACACTGAATACGTTCTATCGTGCTATAAAGAAAACGATTTCAGGGCGTGTGTTGGATGATACATTAGTGAGCTTTTTGTTTGATTATTGGAAAAATGTTTCAGAACATATTGTTCCTTGGAATGAGTTGACCAAGAAAGAAATATCAAAGGTGGATTTACGAGAAAATTATATTGTAACACAAGGCGTCGTAATTCAAGCTTTGGGACAAGTAGGAGCATGCTTTTATAAGAATTCGACATTGAAAATGGCGATGGTGCTGAAAAATTTAGAAAAAATAGATTGGAAAAGAAATGCTTCTATTTGGAAGGCAAGAGTAATTCGTTCTGATGGAAAAATATTAACTAGTAATAAAGCTATCGGTTTAACCGCAATTCAGATAAAAAAAGAATTGGGGATTCCATTAGATTCTGATGAGACAGAAAAAGAAAGAAAATTTGTTGAAAGTATTTTGTTTTAGGTGATAGATAATGGCAGAAAAATGCGAGGTTTGTGAGGCAAATAAACAAAGCGTTACAATCACAAAAGATACAATTGAAGGATTAAAAGAAACAATCCGAAATTTATATTTGGCAGATGATATTCCATGGGTTATTGGATATTCTGGTGGAAAAGACAGTACTGCAACTCTTCAACTTGTTTGGCTTGCACTTGAAGAATTGTCTCCGAAACAATTAAAGAATGCAAAAACGGTTCATGTAATCAATACAGACACTATGGTTGAATCTCCTGTAATGTCTAAATGGGTGCAGGATTCGTTTAAAATTATGGATATGCGTTCGAAACAATCGGGATTACCGTTTGTAACTCACAGATTAACACCAGAAATGGACAATACGTTTTGGGTAAACCTTTTAGGAAGGGGATATCCATTTCCTAGAAAAAAATTACGTTGGTGTACGGATCGATTAAAAATTCAGCCAGTAAATAAGTTTGTTAAAGAGCAAATTGCAGAACATGGCGAAATAATTCTTGTAATTGGAACTAGGAAAGCTGAAAGTGCTAGACGTGCAAAAACCATGGCATATTACGAGAAAAAAAGAGTTCGAGAGTTACTTAGTCCGAATCCGTCTATGGCAAACGAATTGGTTTTCTCACCACTAGAGGATTGGAACGATAATGATGTTTGGGTCTTCTTAATGCAATATCGAAATCCTTGGGGATATTCTAATACTGACTTGTTAACCCTCTATAGAGGTGCAACAGCTGATAATGAATGTCCAATGATGGTTGAGAAAGGATTACCTAGCTGTGGAAAGAGTCGTTTTGGTTGCTGGGTTTGTACAATGGTAGAAAAGGATAAATCCATGGAAGCGATGATAGCTAATGATGATGAGAAGGCATGGATGACCCCTTTATTAGAATTTAGAAGCCATTTCGGGGATGAAGAACATGATAGAGAACGAAGAAGTTTTAGAAAAATGCAAGGATTTCTTCAAGGAACATATAAACAACTTCACCACGGTCCATATTTGAAAGAATGGAGAGAAAAGTGGCTGCGAGAATTACTCGAAATACAAATGGATATTAATGAAAATGGACCAGAAGAGTTTTTAGATTTAGAATTGATTACTCTTCCAGAGTTAAGAAATATCCGTCGAATTTGGGTGTTTGATAAACATGAATTCGAAGATGCGTTGCCAGATATTTATGAAGATGTAACTGGACGAAAATTTGATGACCCAGAGTGGGTCGGATCCGAGGCATTCCGAAAAGAAGAATGGGATATATTGAAGGATGTTGTTAATGAAGTCGTTGAAGAATTATACCCAGGAGAAGAGCTGGCATTTGAGATGGCATATAGCTTAATAGATATTGAAAATCAAGCAAGTAGCCTAAATAAAAGAAAAGGAATAACGGATTCTTTAGAAAACTGTATCAAAAAGACGTTTTATAAAGATGAAGCAGATGCAACACAGTATTATATGGACCGTGTGGTTCGAAAAAAAGATTTGGGAGGTAAGTATAATCCATTAGCATTAGATGGAAGATATGACTATCTCAATATTGAAGAGGATGAAGATGAAGACGAGGATGCAATAGAATGATTTTAAGAAAATTGATTATGCACAATTTTGGAGTATATGCATCCACTAATCAATTTGAATTTCAGGGGAAGGAACCAATTGTTCTAATTGGAGGTATGAATGGCAGAGGAAAAACCACCTTCCTGGAAGCTGTTTTAGTTGGATTGTATGGCTCAAATTCGTTTGCATATACTGAAAGTAAATTTAAAACGTATGGTCAATACTTAAAATCATACGTAAATAAGGCGGATGGAACAAACCAGACGTATATTGAATTAGAGTTTTCTCTTGATGGTTCAGATGAAGAAATTTATTTAGTTCATCGAGAATGGGATGGAAATACTCAGAGAATAAGAGAGAAAATATGGGTAAAGAAAAACGGCAGTGACAATTCTTTCTTAACAGAAAATTGGCCAATGTTTGTGGAGAATATTTTGCCGAGTGCCTTGTCAAATTTCTTCTTTTTCGATGGAGAAAAAATAGCGGAGTTAGCGGTTGAAAATACAAATGATCAAATGAAAGAATCAATTAAGGCATTACTCGGTATTTCAGTTTTAGATCAATTAAACAATGATTTAGGGCGTATTATTTCTCGTTTAAGTTCTGCATCAACTGAGGATCAAGATCTTATCTATTTGGAAGAATTACGTAAAAAACGTGATAATGCAGAAAATGACTTGAAAGATGTAGATGATGAAATTTATCGTTTGGAAGAAAAAATAGACAGTTTACATGTTGAATTAGAAAAAAAGAATGCTGAATACGCAATTAAAGGTGGAGATATTGTTGAACAACGACATGATTTAATGAAGCAGAGATCTCATCATATGGCGTTAGTAGAGAGGTATGAGGATGATCTTCTGGAACAGGCTGCAGGTGAAATACCGTTATTACTTGTGAAATCGCTTTTAGCTGACATTGAATACCAAGGTAAAAAGGAGCAGTCATATAAAACATCAACAATGGCCACCAAAAAAGTGAGAACTCTCTATGATGATTTTGTTAACAAATATCCTGAATCAAAGGCTGCAATAAGCAAATTTGTGGATTTTGTTCAGGCAGATAATGATGCGCAGAAACAAGAAGAAGTGTATGGATTATCTGATAATACACTATATCAGATACACCGTTTAAATACGGTGGAGTTAAATGAGTGCGTAAATCATGTCAGATTGCAAATGAAGCGGAGAGACGAAAGTTATTCTAAAATAGATGAGATAGACAATTATCTTTCAGTAGATATCGATGAAAAAGCTTTGAATCGAATCTTCAAACGAATTAAAGAGTTGGAAAAAGAAATACTTACGGAAGAAGTAAATCTTACTGCGTTACAGCAAAAGCGTACAACATTACATGGAGCTACTATGATTGCCGAATCTGAATTCAGTAAAGCAGCTGAACAGATCCTTTCTTCTTTAGAATCTAATGATGATGATAAGAGAACTGTAAAATACGCTCATATGGCGGTAGAAATTATTAAACGATATCGTATTCGGTTGCAACAAAACAAGGCCGGAATTCTGGCTAAGACAATGACAGATTGTTATAGAAAGCTTGCTTATAAGAAACACTTAATTGAAGAAATTCAGGTGGATTCAGTTTCGTTGGATCTTCATTATTTGAATGGTAATGGGGATGAAGTTGAGAAGAAGAAACTATCTGCTGGTGAAAAGCAGTTAATGGTTATTTCTTTACTTTGGGCACTTGCAATTTGTTCAAAGAAAAAGCTTCCAGTAATTATTGATACGCCTTTATCACGATTGGATTCTATTCATAGAGAGGCATTGATTACAACATACTTTCCGAATGCTAGTGACCAGACCATAATTTTGTCTACTGATTCCGAGATAGATCAGAAATATTATGAATTAATGAGGCCGCATATTGGTGATGAATTTACTTTAGTTTATGATGATGAACACATGAAGACTTCCATAAAAAAAGGATATTTGTTTGAAGGAAAATAGTATGTTAGTGAAACAGATAAGGTTGTCGAAGCAATCGAAAGATAGACTCGGCAGATTAAAAGGAAAAACTGGAATAAAGAATTGGAATGTTCTGTGTAGATGGGCATTTTGCTATTCGTTGGGAGAATATACAATGCCTACAGATATACCTATTGTTGCAGACAGTAATGTGGAGATGTCGTGGTTTACATTTGCTGGCGAATATAGTGATCTTTATGACTCGCTAATGAAGGCGTGGTGTATAAAAATGGGACTTCCGACAGATGAAGAAACGCTGTCAAAATATTTTAAATTACATTTGGAAAGAGGAATAGCGCACTTGTCAGGTACTAATTTTGTGAAAAATTTAGATGATTTGATGTGTTTGGCTATTGTGGAGGAATAATGGGGATTTATCTTGATTATAATGCATCTGCACCAGTCGATCGCAGAGTATTGGATATAATGATTGATGTTTACCAGAACTCTTATGGAAATGCAGACAGTCGAACTCATGACCATGGTGATAAGGCTCGTTCAATTGTTGAGCAGGCTAGAAAGCAAGTAGCGTCTCTATTAGGAGTAAATGCTACAGAAGTGTTTTTTACCAGTGGGGCAACTGAAAGTAATAATATTGCTATTCAGGGACTTCAAGATTATGCAAATGAGACAGGTAAAAAGCATATTATCACTTCTTCAATTGAGCATAAAGCTGTATTAGAAACTGTTAAGGCCATGAAAAAAAAAGGATTCGAAATAGATATCATAAATCCTAATCCATCAGGCTATGTAGATATACAAGCTGTACTAGGAAAAGTACGTGATGATACACTATTGGTCAGCATTATGCATGTAAATAATGAGACGGGAATAATTCAGCCAGTTCAAGAACTTGGTGAAGAATTGTCCAAGAGGAATGTTCTCTTTCATGTTGATGCTACGCAAAGTTGTGGCAAGCTTGTAGATGAACTTCGAAAAATCAAATACAATATACTTTCATTTAGTGCGCATAAATTGCAAGGTCCACAGGGGGTTGGAGGTTTAATACTTCGAAAAAAGAGATATAAATTGCCACCTGTAAAGCAGATAATGTACGGCGGACAGCAGGAACATGGGATTAGACCAGGAACGATTCCGGTAGCACTAGTTGCAGCTTGTGGAAAAGCTTGTGAAATTGCAGAGCAAGAGTATATTGATAATCATGAAAAAGTTAAGTTATTAAAGAAAGCGTTATTTGAGACTCTTGATATGTCTGGCGTAAATTACCATTTTAATGGAGATCAAAGCGTATGTATTGATAGCACCGCCAATATTTGCTTTCCAGGAGTTATGTCAGAAGCATTAATGATTTCTGCCAAACAATATTGCAGTATCTCTAATGGTTCTGCATGCACCTCTAAGAGTTATTCTCCAAGTTATGTTTTAGAAGCTATGGGAATGTCGGTTGATGAAATAGAGAATTCTATTAGAGTAAGTTGGGGAGCTGAAGTGTCGGAAATAGAATTTCGTGAGAGTATTGAACAATTATTGGAAGTTGTAAAAAGTCTTGCTATATAATGATAGGAGATGAATATGGCTGGATGGAATCTGAAATTTGGCGAACTTAAAGATAATGATGTAAGTGATGACAGATACTGGTCTTTATTTAATTTCGTATTCTCTGATAGTAGTAGAAAAAGAAACACATATAAGTTTGGGTTAATTAAATCCATTCTAGATAATTTGTTTAATGGAACAGAAACAGAGAAGGGATTTTATATTTCGTATTATGATTTGTTTGCGAAGTTTGCCGAAAACTATTGGAATTTAGTTGTGAAGTATAATCTTAGGCAGATGCGAAAAGATACGAAATCGGAGCTGTCTAGATTAGAAGTAATATTGAAGGATGCTGTTAGCAATAATGATATTCTTGGAAATATAGAATTTGAGTCTATAGACGATAATCAGAAAGATTTGATAATCAGAAGAGTATCTATTGAATGTAAACGGTGTGTTATAGGTGCTCTTTATGAAGATTTTGAAGGGACCCTTTATAGTTTTGTGCTTATTGATACAGGGATTTATCTGAGTAATAGAGCATATGCATTCATGTTGAAATATAAATGTGAGATTGAAAATTTGAACTATTATGCATGGGCGAAGTTTTTGGAAAAAATAAATAGTGACAATGTATTAGTACGGGTAATTGACAAATTAGAATTGGCTACTCCGAAAAGGAACAATCTTACAGTATACAGGGAGATACTTAGAAAAGAATTTTAAGAGTGTAATTGTTTTTATTGTGGGAAGCAATTGCGAAAAGCAGTACACGTGAATCATTTGATACCTTGGTCATTTGTTAAAGATGATAAAATATGGAATTTTGTATTGGCATGTCCAATATGTAATACCAAAAAAAATAATCGAATACCTAAAATGGAGTATGTTATTCGTTTGAAAAAACGGAACAAAGAAGTACAGTTGCTCAATAATGCAATTGTTCAGGAGGATTTTAGAATTTATTCAGATGATTTATTAGCTCGTATGTGGCAATATGCAAAGTTGAGTGGAATAAAAGAGTTCTCTATTTACTAAAAGGTGAATAATATGGCAGATAATAACCGAAGCAGACTTCTTCTGCTCTTAAAATATTTACAAAAGAATACAGACGATGAGCATGTAGCTTCTGTCGCTGACATAACAGCAATGCTTGAGCAAAAAGGGATCAACGGTAATCGAAACACAATAAGAGATGATGTAAAAGCTCTCAATGATGCAGGCTATGAAATCCTTGCCAATGTAGGTCCAAGCAATTCTAAGCTGTATCATTACGGTGCCCGTCCGTTTGATGAGCCGGAATTAAAGCTTCTTATCGATGCTGTATCTTCTTCTCAATTTATTGGAGTGAAACAGAGTCAGGATCTGATTGATAAGATTTGTGAGTTGACAAGCAAATACGAAGCGGAGAAGTTAGTTGCTCGAGTTTATACATCAGAGAGAATCAAAACAGAAAATTCCAAATTACTCTATGTGGTAGATATGATCAACGAGGCTATTGAATCTGGAAAGAAGATCCGATTCCAGTATATGGAATACAATGCTGATAAAGAGCTCGTATGTACAAATAATGGAGAGTGGTATGAAACTCTCCGTATGCAATGTTATGGAATGATGATCGTTATTATCTTCTCGGATATTCTGAGAAGCATAATAAAGTGGTTACTTTCCGTATTGATCGCATGTGTGTACCGCAAATTATGGATGAAGCATGCACACCGATGTCGGAAGGTTTCAGTGTTCCGGAATATGCCAATAAATCTTTTAAGATGTTCGATGGAGAGTTGCAGCAGGTTGTGTTGGACTGTCCTAACTATCTGATGAAAAAGATTGTAGATAAGTTTGGTGAAGACTTTGATGTAGAGCATATTTCAGAGGATCGTTTCCAGGCTACGGTCTCAGCAAATGTCAGCAAGACCTTTTTTGGTTGGGTATTTACATATGCTGGGGAAATACAAATAGTTGGTCCAGAAGGTGTGTGCAAAGAATATCGGAAGCAGTTGAGAAAAGCACTTAAATAATCGGTACATGAAAGTATTTTAGTAAGATAAAAGTTTTGGACAAATGAAAGGCTGAAAATGTTTAATATATACTACATAAATTATGAAAAGGCATATCAGATTGCTATGCTCATTGACAATAAAATCATTGAAACAAAACAAAAAGAGAAAGAGGGAGAGTTCAATGCTACAGGTAATGGAAATAGCTCTTTAGGTTCTTTTGATGAAATACCCTTTATTGGAAAATATATGCCAAAAATTGAGATAAAAGGTGAGATGGCAGGAAGTAAATCTCATAAAGTAATTGATACTGTAAAGGTTATTTCTACCAAATCAACTATTCTTAAAACAATATATTCAAAAGCTAAAGAAATAAAAAAGTTGAATGATAAAACCATAGGTAGTTTGGTTCGCATGAAAGATATATCCTTAAATATCACAAACGAAGATGAAGTGTTAGGGATAAAAACTATGATTAGCGGGGCAATTGGAAAAGTACCTGTTGAAGGAATGGGAGATATTGATATAACAGCATTATTATCAGTAATCTTAAAGGATGCTGCATATATATTGGAAGGAGAATTGCCAGAGGAAAAGTTTGGAAAAAAACAACGTTTGGTTATTAAAATACCTATGCAGACGGGTAATGAATTGGAAAACAAATATAGTCTGAGTGATCTTGAAATAGGAAAAGTAACGTTGATGGGCATTTATCGAGGTGCGTTTGAAAAAATAGATTTAATGCGTAAATTGAATCGCTTTTCAGGGAATACTCAGGTACAGGATCAAGAGGACTATTCGACTATTATTGAAAGTGATTCTGGTAGAGCGTTTAGCGAGTCAATAGATAAAAATGATGGGATGGATTACATTTATCATTATTTAGATGTGATTGCTGTTGTACAGGATATATCCTTTTAGATGATAGGGGTGTGAATGCTTGAAACAATTTTATATTTATGAATATGATCAGAAGAATCGATATCTATTTTTTGAAGCAGCAGAGGAAAAAGGATTAACTTTTTTAACATTACACTTTGATGAACAGTTAAAACAAGATTTAGAAGAAGTTCATAACTCTGGTGTCATTTTTGACATCACTCCTTATTTTAGGGATGATGAAAAAGCGCAGAGCTTTTCTCTGATAATAGAAAGCATAGTGAATAAATTTCAAGAGGATTGGCCAGTCTATTTTGTGATTGATAAAAGATATACATACATCATAAAAGATACAATGTTTTATCTTGTGAAAGGCGTAAAGCCTTTTGAAACAGAATTGAGTATAGAGATTGAGAAAAGTCAAAGTCTTATAGATTTGTCAGAAGAAGAATTTGAAAAATTGACTACTAATCTTCAAGAGAATCTGATTGGCAATTTGAAGTTTAAAAGTAGATTACAAGAAGAACTCCGAAAATATCGTGTATTCAATAAATTAGGATATCAACCTATTTTCTCTGCATTATTATGTGGAAGTTCTGGGATCGGAAAAACAGAAGTTGCAAGAATACTTCATAAAACATTATCACCGGGCGAGAGTTTTATAAAAATTAATTTTGGAAACTATAGTGATCAGAATGCACTTAGTAGTTTGATTGGAAGCCCTCGTGGATATATAGGAAGTAGCAAAGGGGAGTTATCGGAGAAACTAAATAATAGCAAATCTAGGGTAATACTTATTGACGAGTTTGAAAAATGTGATAAACAAGTACAAAATTTTTTTCTACAGTTATTAGAGGACGGTATCTTTACAGATTCTTTAGGACGTGACTATGATTTGGATAAATATATAATTATTTTTACAGCCAACTTACCGGCAGAGGATGTTTCAAAAAAGTTGTCTAGAGAGTTGATATCGAGATTTAACCTTAAGTATTCTTTGTCAAAGTTAACGGAAGAAGAAAAAAAACTCTATGTGAAAAAAAGAGCGACGTCTATTGTAGAAGATGTTTATACAAAATTTGGATTAAATATAAAAACAGAAACAGAAACCGTTATAGAGCAAATAGATGTAGCGAATTATGATAATATGCGTGATATCAATAATATTATCATGAATAAGATTAGTGAATTGTTGTATCCGCATATATATAAATAATCTATATATTTTATCAGAGTTCTGAAATAATAGAATCTTGTCAAGATGCAAATGCGCCGTCTGGATTAGTTGCACAAAAAATGTGACAGCTGATCCGGGCGGCCTTATTTTGGATAATCAAAGTTCTTGAGGGTTTGCCAAACTTGTTGAGGGTCTTTCATAAGTGTTTGGCAAAAAAAACAGCATAGTTGGTAAGCGCTTAAATGGTTCTTTCCGTGCTTAGTTGAATTTAACGTGAAAGAGTTCTCCGAATAGCACTTTCGCTTTCAATAATTCAAAACTGTTTCGCCCATACATTATTCGTTTTATAACTTTGATTTTATTTACACTGCCTTCTGCTAAGCCATTATTATACGAATATATAATTCCATTTTTTACAGCAGTTAAGTCCTTTTTTATGCCATTTATAAATGTTTGAAGTTCAGGGATATCGTATTTTTGTGCTTCATTGATCCATTCATCTAATTTTGTAGGATTTTTAGAGAATATGACATTACAAAAGTCTTTGGTTAATGTATATAACTCACTCAATAAAGGATATTTTTTTAATACTTCCTGATACTGTTTGACAGTGATTGTGCCAATATCCTCGAGTTTTTTATAAACCAGCTGGCATAAGGATTTCCTTTGCACATATTCAGAATGCGGCTTTTCTGTTTCATTCTGTTCATGCATTCGTGTTCTTTCTTTTTGCATAAACATTCGTAACGAAGCTACACTGCCAGTATATCCCTTTTTACAAATAATATCATGTATTTGGGGATACGTTAATCCCTGGCTCCTGAGTTTTATTACCTCGTTCTCATATGGAGCTAATTTTCCTGGAATTCGAACATTATAGTGACCATTTGTAACTGAAAAATCAGGATTTAAATAATTTTGTATAGTCTTATGGGCACGGTGCATCTGAGATGCAATCTGCTCAATCGGATATCCTGCCAAAGCCATTTCCCTTGCTTCTTTTATTTCCTGTTCTTTTTGTTTTATTGCCAGCTGGTGTTGCCGTTCCCTGGCAATTTCCTTGCTTTCTGGAATCTGGTCTTCTGGAATCGCAAGATATTTTTGGATTGTTTTAGGTGATGAATGTAACAATAATGCTATATCCGATATGGTCAGTCCTTCCCTGCGTTTTTCATGGGCGAATTTTATACGCAATGACCGGTTTGCAGTGTTATATAATGCTTTCATTTCATCCGTAACGCTTTCTGTTAATGGTATTTCAACCCTTGCAGAAAACTCACGAAATATATATTTACAGATAACTTCCGAAAGTCCCTTTATCAAGTGAAAACGGTCACTAATCTGTATGACATCAGGATGAGAATTTGTAGCAGCGGATGCGTATGTAATGGCTCCATCCCTTGAAATAACTTCGATATTGTGAAACGTTTTCAGCCAGTTGCAGACATCATTTGTATCTCTTGACGGAATCATATCAACAATCCGATGATTTTCCAAATTTATCATAACTGTTCCATAAGAAAATCTTTTACGGAGAGCAAAGTCATCCACACATACCATTTTTACAGAAGATTTATCCACAATGGATGGCATTTTTTTTAAGCAGATCACAGATGCTGCTTTTGCAAACTGAAATATTTTCGCTTTTTAAAAGTTTAGAAGCATTCAACGAGCTTAGTTGGGATGATGTATATAAAATATTTTGGATTAACCTGTTCGTTTTTTTCGATTTAGCAGCCACAAATGGATGTTTCTCGGAAAAAGTTTTATGAGAACAGTCCAGATTCATACATCGCATTTTCCTGGTATCTACCAACAGAATGACCTTTTTTCCTTGCATAGGAAGATCTTGAATTTCTCTTTCATAAATAGAATGAACTTTAGATGTTTTTCTTCCACAAAACGGACATTCTAATTCAGTTATTGTTGATGCAATATGAAAAATCACTTTATCTTCTTTTATGCGATATTGTATTAGTTCATAGGCTGGGTCAAGTAACTTAATAAATTCGTCCATATAAATATCCCTCTTGGTAAATATATTTTGAATGTATTATATAACTTTAACACATCAATTTCAACTAAGTGCAGAAAGAACCTTTTCACCGTTTACGCCAAACTGGAGCCATTTGATAAAACAAATGCCGGAAACCCGCATAAATACAGGC
>OGJJ01000778.1_pt1 | contig 26892 bp, 25 predicted proteins | sample 1572081 | NCBI WGS metagenome assembly OGJJ01 (sample SAMEA2582122, study PRJEB24529) | metagenome | biome: Human gut stool | place: China | collected 2011
ATCGAACAAGTGTTCTTTTTGTTTTTATGCAATTCATCTCCCACCTGTAGAGGAAAGAGAATTCTTGCTATATTATGTTAAAAACTTTATGATTAGATAACAACAAAACACGAGACTGCCACCTTCTATGGCAATCTCGTGTTTTTATTTTTCAGAAAAAACTATACGCTACTATTTATTTTTTCATTATTTCACTTTGCAAGATCTTACTGCACTGTATGCACCGTAAACTTTAGATTTTCCTACTGTTTTGTATGCACGTACTTTTACAAAATATTTTTTCTTTGCTTTTAACTTCTTGATGACTTTCTTATATGTCTTGTAAGATTTTACTGTGTATGTCTTTGCACCTTTGAAGTTTTTCTTAGTTGCGATCTTGATCTGGTATCCAGATACGTTTTTGTCTTTCTTCCATGTAACTGTTAATTTTTTCTTTCCTGCTTTTACTTTTGCTGTCTGTTTCTTAACTGTTACTTTTTTGACTGGTTTTACAGCTGGTTTTGTTGCTGTTGTTGTAGCTGCAGGCTTTGTTGCTGTTGTATCTGACTTGTTTGTATATGTAAATTCTAATGTTTTATTATATCCAGTCGCTGTTACAACAATGTTATATGTACCTTCTGCTTTTAATGCATCTGCTGTTGTCACCAATGTTCCATCTGCATTGATCAATTTTACAGCTCCTTTTCCTGATGCTGCATACTCTTTTCCGTTCACAGAAACTTTCTGAATATTTTTTACAAAGTTTGCAAAATCATCTGCCTGCACATCTTTTGCTGCCACTAATGCAGGTGCTTTAACATCATTGTTATATGCTGCTACAACATTATCTGTAGTTAAAGTAAAACTTGTGCTAAATGGTACATATTTTGAGCTTTTATCTGTTACATTTAATGTATACTGTCCTGGTTTGACACCTGTTGCATTATATTTTAATGTTCCATTTTCAACACTGACGTTTGTTAACCCTTCTACTGCATATTCTGCATCATACGCTTCTGGTAATGTTGGCACAGTTACTTTTGCACTTCCGGAAGTTACATCTGCATTTTCAACTTTAAATGCACTTGTATCAAACTTATATGGTACATATGTATCATCAATATCATATTTCACTACACCATTTTCTGTATAATATGTTACTGCATCAATTGTTTTTCCCATCATAGATGCATAATGTTCTCCAGAAATTGGGCAACCATGAGACTGTGTTGTAAATCCTGTTCCCCATGCAAATTCTGTCCCTTTCCAGATATTTTCTACATGTCTTAATCCATATTGTGTTCCATCAATTGTTGTGATCACTGCTGCAAGAACTTTCGTATTCCCACTGATCTGATCACTATCCGCAACCTTATCAAAGTTTAAATTTAATTGATAATCTCCATACTTAGATGATGTCTTAAACTTCTCAATTGCTGCACCTTTTACTGTTTTTTCAGTTGCTGTAGTCTTGCCAAAAGAATAAGATCCATTTTCATTTACAGTTAATTCTTTATAGTACGCTGGTGCTGTTGTACCTAATTCATAATATGAATAATCTGCACTTTCAAATAAAGCATCTTTGCCTTTATATTCTGTTGTTGTTTCTTTTCCTTTCATATTTACTGTAATTGAAACTTTAGAAGCGTCTGTAATTTTTGTTAATTTAGATAGATCTGTTCCTGCTTTGATCTTTACAGGATAAGTGATTCCTGAAATATGCTCTCCAGTATTGTCTGCATGATAAGATCCATTGGCTAATGTACTTTTTGTTTTTGTCTTTGTTGCTGAAGTTGTCGCATCTACTTTTACAGTATTATTTAATTCTGCCTTATAAAAATCAGCATATGGGATATTCATCAACACATAGACATCTTGTCCCTTATTTGTTTCATCTGCTTTAACAACCGCCACGCCATTGTTAAATACTGCTGGCACACTTACAGGTCCTGCCAACATTGCAGCAGCCATAGCTACTGTTAAACCTTTTTTCCACATTCCTTTTCTCATGTGAACCTCCTTCAAGTTATAAAAATTAATAGCTTCATACAAAGGTATAAGTACTGAAATATCTTTGTATATTTATCTTGATTTTTGCATGTTCTGACCATAATTGAGAATTTTTCACATTAAGTTAGTTTCTACTAACTATTGTTTTTTAAAAAAAGTGCCTTTATAAGGGATTGGACACCTTCTTATTTCGTCAATTGTCTTACAAACTTTGTGCAAAAATACAAACCCCAATAAACAATACAAGTTTCAGGAGAATAATAAGGATTTCATTTCCTTTTAATTTCTTGCCTGAACACAGATGAATGTTCTGCTTCGGACACACATCTACACATTGCATACAGTGGATACATTCCCCACCATTCTTCTGGTCCCTTTTGATCTGATGATCTACAGGGCACTTGATCTCGCATGCACGGCACTTTGGAATGCAGTTGCTTCGGTCTCTGTCGAGTACGGAAAACGGCAATGTCGGTAACCATGCAAAGATAGCTCCCATTGGACATAGATATTGGCAGAAAAATCTTTCTTTAAGGCACATACCTACCAGTATAAGTACAAAGATGACCCATCCGGCTAAATAACTGGCGTCTGGAATCTTACCTGTGTACAACATGGAAAATACTTCCCAAGGACTGGTTCCATGGAACTTTTTTGTAAATCCTAATGCATAAATCAGCATTAAGACTAATAACACTATATATTTCATTTTCTGAAGTTTCCGTCCTGTTTCTTCTGATACCCACGGAAGCTTCTTTTTTACTTTTTTCTGAACCCATTGGGATAGGGCATACATTCCATCCCCCAAGGTTCCAAATGCACAGGCATATCCGCAGAAGAATCTGCCAAATAAAATGGTAAATCCACATAATGCGATCAGCATTACAAGAAATGCATTCTGCTCGATCGGCTTGCCTGCCCTGATCTGTTCGATCACATACCTCACACCAGAAAATGCTGATGTATATAATGCCGGCATCCATAGGAAAAAGATGATCTGGATGATCTGCCGGGTGAGACGTCTTATATCTCTCTTTTGTCTAAGGTTCATTATGACGCCTCCTTCAAAGCATTTCGTACCGCTGCAATGATACCTTTCGAACTGTACGTCGCTCCGCTGGCTACATCAACATCGGCTGTCTGCTTTTGTTTCATTGTATCTATGATTTTTTTTGCATTATTAAAATATGCACTGTCTTCATTTTTCGCTTCCTTGATCTGAATATCGCTGATGGAACCATTTTTTATGGTTACACTCACAACGATCTGACCACCGAATCCCTGACCGCTGCCTTCATAGATTCCATCTTTCCATGAACCCGAACCACTGTTCTCAGCTGTGATCTTCGCTTCTTTTTCTGCCCGGATCGTTGCAATATTATGATATGCAAAACATACTCCAACGATCAGCACAAGGTTTAGAAGTCTCATTAAGAAATGCTTGTATTTTTTTAATTGTTTCATATCTCTTTTTTGTTCCTCTACCTATTGGTTTATCTTTGAAATTGCGTTCTTGTATGCATTGATCAATGCATTGCTTGAACATGTTGCTCCTGTTACCACGTCATAATTTTTTGATGTATCCAAACCATTTGCGATCAATTGAGGAACTATCTTTTTTTCCGCATCCTTATACCATGATTGCATGCTTTTATCTGACCATTTTATATTTTGGATTCCTTTTACTTTTCCATCAGATGAAACTACAACTTCTAAAGTAAGATCATATGCGTCAAAATCTCCATCTTCATCTGGCTCACATACTGCACTTCCTGTATACGTTTGATCTGTCGGTGTTGTTGGTACAGTTGTTGTATTATCCTCAGATGAATTATCAGTATTCGTATTATTATCATTTGTACTATTGTTCGTATTATTTGTTTCTACTGTAGTTTCCGTATCTTTTTTCGCTAATGCTTTCTTTAATGCATCTCTGACTGCTTCCATGATACCTTTTGAACTATATGTAGCACCACTAACTGCATCAACTTTATCTGTATTAGCTGATTGTACCGCGATAATACTAAATGGCACTTCAGACCATGCACGTTCAAAATATGCTGCATCATCTTTCTCATTTTTCACAAGTTTGATCTCTACGATCTTGCTCTTCTTGATACGAACACTGACAGTGATCTTTCCTCTGAATCCTGTTCCAGTTCCTTCGTAAACACCATCTTTGTATGTTCCTGATACTTTCTCTGTTGTATCTTTCTTCGTTGTGTCCTTTGTTGTAGATGTAGAACTACTGTCACTAGATGATTTATTAACGGCCGCTTTGCTTAACGCATTACGCACGGCTTTGATAATACCATTGGAACTAAATGTAGCCCCACTGACAGCATCTACATTTGTGCTCTGCTTCTTAACCATCAATGGAAGTAAAATACCTTTTGCACGGTTAAAATACGCTGCATCATCATGATTTTCCAAAATTTTAATTGATTTGATCTTATTCTTTTTGATCGTCACAGAAACTTTTACAGTGCCATGATATCCAGATGCTGTTCCAATAAATGTACCATCTTTGTATGTTCCTGATTCATCCGCTGTACCAACACTTCCTGCAGATTTCGCAGAAGATCCGCCTGCTTTTGCGGATGATTTATCTTCTTCCCCTGTTAACGCATTTTTTACTGCCTTAATGATTCCATTTGAACTGTAAGTTGCTCCACTGACAACATCAACTTTTAATGACTGCTTTGCCAGAATATTTTTGATCACACCTGCTGATGCACGATTGAAAAATGCGGCATCATCGGAATTACTTAATACTTTGATCGCTGTGATCTTATGATCTTTTACAGTAACTGAAACCTTTACCAAACCACGATATCCGTTTGCCTGTCCTTCATAAGTTCCATCCTTGATCTTGCTTAGATCAATATCCCCAGCATTTGCTTTCTTTGTTTTCTTTTTCGCTTGTGTCGTTGCAGCTTCTACCTGATTTTCAGAATTATTTTTTGATTTTTCTGACTTTGGTGCCGTATATCCAAAAACACTGTTTCCAACCAGACTGATCACAAAAATCGCAGGCACAAACTGAATCAGATTGACTTTCTTTAACTGATCAATGATCTTCATTTTTGTTTTTCCTTCTCTCTTTCTATCTGTTAACGTTTTACTTTTTTATTACTGTAAAATCACTATCTGAACTAAAATGATCTTTGATTCCCTGTGAAATATATACCTTATTATTTTCATCAACAAGGATCATATTGAATTCTTTGCTGTGTTCCTTCCAGTAAGAAATAGCTTTATCCTTCCCCATAACAAACAATGTTGTTGACAATGTATCAGATAATGTACCATTTTTACTGATAATCGTTACTGATTTCAGATCTTTTTCGGATGGTTTTCCAGTTGCTGGATCAATGATATGATGATATGTTTTCCCATCTTTCTCAAAGTATCTTTCATATGCTCCAGATGTAATGACTGCTTCATCAGCAGCTTCATATGCACCGATCATACTTTCTGTATCATCTGGTGACTGCACTCCGACTTTCCATCGGCTTCCATCTGTTTTTGTTCCGATTGCCTGTACGTTACCACCAAGACTGATCACACCGCTTTTCACACCATCCTTTTTATAGATTTTTGCAATTCTTTGTGATGTGTATCCTTTAGCAATTCCTCCAAGATCAATCTTCATATTCTTCTCTAATGTCACAACATTTGTTTTCTTATTAATTTTGATTTTCTGACTATTTACGTTTTTCAGAAGTTTCTGAATTTCACTGTCCGATGGCACACGATATTTCTGTGTCGGAAATCCCCATAATTCCACGATCGGATAGATAGAAATATCAAAAGCATCGTTTGATTCTTTTGATTTTTTCTTTGCAAATTCGATCAATTCTAATGTCTCATCAGATACTTTCATTTTTTTCTTCTGATTCAGCTGATAGATCTCACTGTTTTTATCTACTGCTGACCATAGCTGATCTAATCGCTCAATCTCACTCTTAGCATCATCCACTGCTTTTTGCGCATTCTTTCCATATGCTTTCAGATTCATATAGGTATCCATGGCAAAAACTTGCGCACTTGCTTCCTGTGTACTTGCTTCACTACTTGTTTCTGTCTTCTTTTCGTCCTGTTTCTTGGCACATCCGGCGAATGATAGTACCCCTAAAACACTGACCATCACTATGCATATTAACTTTTTTAGTTTCATTTATTTCATCCTTCTAGGTTAGTATTTCCTAACCTATAGTTTATAATTTTTTTAATTTCGTTTCAAGAATAGTAAGTGAGTTTTTTTTTCATTAAGAAAAAAAGGAACTGTCTTTTCTGACAATTCCTTTTTTGACGTTCTATTCTAACCGTTATTTCTTAATCTCATAGTATCCATTTGTCTTCTTAGTACGCTTGCTTACTTTGACATAATACATTCCTTTTTTCTTTGGAAGTTTTACTGTCTTTTCTAAGTGTTTTGCAGATGTTTTTACTGTCTTAACTGGTTTTTTCTTACCTCTCTCATAGATCGTAAACTTAAATCCACCTTGATCTGCAACTGTTAAAATCTTCAATTTGCTTTGCTTTTTGCTAGATTTTACAGATACTTTATACCAACGGGCTGCTTTTTCATTCATTGTATACATCTCTGTTGCATTTAGATTCTTTGCTTTGGATTTCTTATAGGCAACTTTCTTTTTGGCATAATTTTTTGTCGTATACAACATTGTATTGAGCTGCTCTTTTGGAGCCTTCAATACTAGACGGTAATTTCCTTTACTAAGTCCATAACCTACTGCAATCTGTGTTTCGTCTTCGTTTGTTGGTTTAAATGACTTTGTTCTTCCGATTGTGATCCATTTTCCTTTTTCATTTTTCTGAACTTTATAGCTTGTATTTCCACCATCTTCTACCATGGATGCAACAACAAAACCTGCAAATCCTCTTTTTGTCATTTTAAATGTGTGATAAGTTTCTTTTTCTTCACCTTTTTGCATATTGAGGTCGTTTTTTGCTAACCCACCACATTCATTTTGTAATACGTAAGCTGTGATCAATCCTTCTTTACAGTTCTTTGGAAACTCTATATAATAAGTTTCTCCTGCATTTACCTGCGCCTTTACATAGGACAGTGGCAATTTCTTGATCATTTTTTTATTGGAATCATATAGAATTGCTTCCTGTTTATTATCCCCAACAACTGCCAGTCCTAAAGCTCCTGATTCTACTGGAGTGAGCTTGATCAGATCTGGATTTTTAAAATAATTCTGATCATAATATTTGATCCCGCCAGTCAGCGCATAATATAAGGCATCTTCAAGAGTTCCAAATTTGTATGCTTTAATTTCTTTTTGATTCCATTCTTCCGGCTCTGTTTTTCTTGCTGTTTTCTTCATTACTGTTTTACTCGGAAAATATGATGTAGCTGCTTTTGATACTAAGCCATCCGCTGCTGATACTTTAACCTGCGGACACAGCATCGCTGCTGATATGACTGCTGCCATAAGAATACGAAATGACCTACTTTTCATTTTTTTCATCCAGTTTCCCTCCTTGTGATTCTTAATATGTATACGTTCCCAAATAATATGCCCCCGTTGTTTTGCTTGTAAGTTTCGTAACTTTCACATAATATGCTCCTTTTTTCTTTGGAAGTTTTACTGTCTTAACTTTATCATTCTTTGTGACTTTTACTGTTTTTAACCGTTTTCCTTTTTGATAAACACAGAATTTAAAACCTCCACCCACAGAATCTTTGGACAATGTAACTGCTTTTCTTTTTTTGGTAGATGAAACAGAAGCCTTATACCAACGCGCTGCTTTTTCTGTGGAAGTATATATACTGTCAATATCTGATTTTAGATTGATCGCTTTTGATTTCTTATAGGCTGCCTTTTTCTTTGATTTGTCCCTTGTATATTCTATATTAATGATCTGATCTTTTGGTGTTTTTAATGCCAGACGATATTTTCCTGCCTCTAATCCATAGAGCAATGCACTGTCATATTTATCTGGTTTTACCGTTGTGCCATATCCGACTTTTTTCCATGTCCCATTTACATTTTTCTCAATGTATACTCCAACTTTTTCATGTTTCTTTCCGATGGATGTAATATCAAATTGTACTTTTGAGCGTTTCGCTACGGAAAATGGATGATAGGTTGTTGTCCCTTTTCCAAGTTCATAATAACTTTTCTGATTCGCCATGGAAGTAAATTCGGTTTTGATCACACCAGTTAAAATGATCACTTTGTCTATCTTCTCTGGCAGTTTTACATAAAATTCATCTCCTGTTTTCACGATACCTACATATTCTTTGTCCCCGCCATCATTTAAATTATTTACTATAATTCTTTTCTTTGACGCATCATATACTGGTATTTTTGTCTCATCGTTACTTACGACACCAACCATAAACAGCCCTGGATCTGCAACTTTAATCTTTACCCAGCGGTCACTGCCTTTATAATTCTTATTATATAAATGCATTCCACCGCTCACCAGATATTTCATCATATCTACTTCTGAATCAAACTGATATGCAGTCAATTCCTCTTTGTTCCATTCTTCTGGTTCAACATATCTGGCTGTCTTTTTCTGTGTTATCTTGTCTGTATTAATATTTGTCCTTACATTTGCAGATACTGATGGGCTACACATTGCAATGCTTAAACCTGCTGCTATCAGAACTGCTCCCATTTTCTTGATTCCCCTTCTTGCCATAAAAATTCCTCCTTATATTTTGATTTGGATTAATAATACCCTATTTCATACGTTCCATTTGTTTTCTTTGTAAGCTTTGAGATTCTGATATAATATGTTCCTTTTTTCTTTGGCATTTTCGCTATCTTCGCATTTGCATTTCCTGTTACCTTAATTGTTTTAATTGCTTTTTTCTTTCCCTTTTTATAAATTGTAAACTTGTATCCTCCAGAAACCGTGTTCTTTCCAAGATTCAGAATTCTTTTCTTCTTTGTAGATGTAATACTTATTTTATACCATCTTGAAGTTTTCTCTCCTGTTGTATATATTCGATGTTTGTCCATCCAGTTTGATCTTCTTTGCTTTTGATTTCTTATATGCTACCTTTTTACTTTTAGAACTGCTTGTATATGAGACTGCATTTAACTGTGTTGTCGGTGCTTTGATCGCCAGGCGGTATTCACCTTTAGTCAATCCATGAACAAAATCATCATCATAAGATGCTGGCTTGATCTTTACCGTATCATCGATTCTTTTCCATTGTCCGTTTTCTTTCTTTTCGATGTGTGCATAAGTGATCTCACTGTTTCGATCGATCGCTGAAATGTTAAATTCCACCGCAGATCTCTTCTTAATTGAAAATGGATGATATGTGGTACTCCCAGTTCCTGATTCATAATAAGTATCTGATGCTTTCATAGATCCAAATCCATCTTTGATCACACCTGTTGTCACAAATATTTTATCGATTTTTTCTGGCATTTGAAGATAGAAGACCTCACCTGCTTTTGCAAGCCTTCCATATTCCAGGTCTCCATCAGATGTCGTTTGAGCTAAAACTTTCTCCTTCGTTGAATCATAGAGCTTTACCTTCTGTGATCTATTTCCATCTGTTTGTGTTGCAATTGTAAAATACCCAGAATCTGCAACCGTAATTTTGATCATATGATCTTTTTCTTGAAATTTATCATTGTATAGATGTGTACCACCTGTCTGAAGATAATCTTCAAATTTATCTGTAGATCCAAACTGATATGCTGTGATTTCTGCATAATTCCATTCTTTTGGAGTCGTATATCTCTCTTGCATTTGCATTCTCTGTCCCGCATAAACTATCATCTTGGGACAACTCATAGATACTCCGATCACTGCTGTCATCATTAATGTTGCTGTTTTCTTTAAAATCTTTCTCATGTCTATCATCTCTCCTGCTTGATCATTCTATTACTTCATTATTCGTCACAAATAACCTGATTCATCAAAATATCATGCTCTTCTGTCGGTACCTGATCCATCATTAACTCTTTATAACATACCAGAATCTTTGGAAATGTTACTCCATCTAAAAAACGGTCATAGAATCCTGCTCCATGTCCAAGTCTACGGCCTTCTCTATCTGCACTTACACACGGTATTACCGCCACATCAATCTTCTCTTTCGATAAGATTGGACACCTTCTGGATGGTTCCATGATTCCATATGCCCCTTCCTCAAAATCATCTAAAGCATGAATTTGTCTCACTTCCATGATTCCTTTCCCAATACACAATGGAACTCCGACATTCTTCCCCTGTTTCAGTGCCAATGCTATCAGCTGCCATGTATCAACTTCATTTTTCATACTTGCATAACAAAAAATAGTTTTTGCCTCTTGAAATTCTTTTAACTCTTTTACCTGTTCAAAAATCGACTGATCTGCTTTTTCTATATAATTTTTGTCTAATTTTTTCATCCATTCTTTTACTTGTTGTCTTGCTTCTTTTTTCGTCATGATATCCTCCAGTTTTTATAAAATTACGCACAAAAAATGAACCTAATTTCTTAGGTTCATTTTATCATAATTTTCTTTCATTGTATGCTATTTCATTATAATGTTTTATATAATTCCATAATCTTCTCGCCAGTTGCAACATCTTCTGAAAATGCAGTCGCACTTCCTGCTGCTGTCCCCATCTTCAGTGCTTCATTATAATCTCCATTACTTCTCAAATATCCTGTGATAAATCCTGCTACCATGGAATCTCCAGCTCCTACAGAGTTCTTAACTTCTCCTTTTGGACAAGGTGTTACATGAACCTCTCCTTCTTCTGTGATCAGGATTGCTCCATCTCCTGCCATGGAAACTAACACATTTCTTGCGCCTTTTTCCTGAAGTTTCTTTGCATACTCAACAATCTCATCATTTGTCTTTAGCACAACATCAAACATTTCTCCTAATTCATGATTGTTTGGTTTGATCAGGAATGGATGATATTTTAATACGTTTAACAACAAGTCTTTTGTTGCATCTACAACGATTCGGATATCTTTTCCCTGCAGACGTCCCATGATTCTTTCATATACATCTGATGGAAGTGTTGCTGGAATACTTCCTGCAAGAACTAAAATATCTCCATCTTCTAATTCATCTAATTTCTTAAACATCTGCTCTAATTCATCATCATGAATAACTGGTCCTAATCCATTGATCTCACTTTCTTCGTTGGATTTTACCTTAACATTGATACGTGTCATTCCTTCACGGACTCTGATAAAATCTGGTTTAAATCCAAGTTCTTTCGCTCCTGATTCAATAACATCTCCTGTAAATCCAGCTATAAATCCAAGTCCTACACTATCTACTCCAAGATTAGCAAGCAGATGAGATACATTAATACCTTTTCCTCCACAGAAAATGTATTCTCTTGTTGTCCTGTTAACCTGTCCTAATGTCAGGTTATCTACTTTAATTACATAATCGATTGCTGGATTAAATGTTACTGTATAAATCATGAAAATACCTCCTCAATGTTTGTGATTCTTTTGAACTCTTTGTTTTCTAAATGATCTGTAATGATCTCTGCCTTCTTTAAATCTGCAAATTTAATAGTTGAGATCACATTGAATTTGCTTGCATCCGAAAGAATATATGTTTTCTGGCACTGTTCCATCGCTTTCTTCTTAACTGCTGCCTCTTTCTGATCTGGCGTTGTAAATCCCCGCTTCAGATCAATCCCATTTGTTCCGAAAAAGCCCTTAGTAAAGTTATATTTATCAAGCTGTTCTAATGCTTCTTCTCCAACCAATGCTTCTGTTACCGCTTTAATCTCGCCTCCGATCAAATGGACCTTAAATCCTGCGTTCATCAGTTTTCTCGCATGTGTGATCCCATTTGTCACATAAATAACGTCATATTCTCTGAGATAATCTAACATCATCTCTGTCGTTGTTCCTGCATCAAGATACACGATATCTTCTTTATTGATCAAAGATGCTGCATATTTTGCAATCTTTCGCTTCTCTTCCTGGTGTTTCTTTGACTTGGTTATGACTTCTTCTTCTCTTGATAACACAGACTTGATCGCAGTAGCTCCTCCATGAACCTTGATCAAAAGACCTTGTCGGTTTAATTCCGTTAAATCCCTTCGTATCGTGGACTCTGAGGTGTTCAGTTTTTCTGTCAGTTCTACCACGGTGACTGACTGTTTCTCTCTTAAAATCTCTAAAATGCGTTCAAATCGCTCTTGCGCTAACACAATATCACCTCTTTTCGCTTTTATTTAAGTATATCACAATTTCAATCATAGTCAATCATTTTCTTTCATTTTCAATCACGTATATTCTTCATAATTTGTTCAAGTTTTCAAAATAATTTGAACACATTTGATTTTTATACTAATGAACATAAGGAGGTACTGTAAAATTAAATGCTTCCAAACAGACATTAACCGGTAACATTATTAATAGCTCAAAAAAAGAAATGACAGATTTGGATCTTCTGTCATTTCTTTCTCTATTTTTCTTTCAGCATACTCTTGCTTCCTAGATAAGTTGCGATCATATATCCAATATAAATTACGATCACAATGATCAATGACTGAGCTGCTGCTTTTGTTATATTAATTTGTCCTAACGTTGATATCAGAATTTTTGCTGTTTTAATTCCTACATAAGAATGGATCAATGCCAAACTTAAAGGCAGACAAAAATACAATATGATCTGTGCTTTAATCGCACGATTGATCATTTTTTGTGAAGTTCCAATTTTACTCAATAATTTGTATTTTTCAATATTATCTGCATTCTCACTTAATTGCTGTAATGCAAGTACTGCTGCACATGTAATTAAAAATACCAGTCCAATATAAATTGCAATATATGTCATGATCGTACTTAACCCAGTACTCTGTTCGTATACTTCCTCTTTTGAAATTGTCGCTGAATATAGTGAATTTGGCATCTTGCTATTTATGATCATCTGCTTTAAATATTCCGTATATTTTCTTGATACTTTCTGTGCATTCCCCTTCCAGTTCAGATTTAAATATAATGTAGAATAATCAATCTTTAATGACTGGATGATTTCATCATTTAAAATGACTGTTCCCATATCTGTTTTAGCTGCTGCTACCATATAGGTATCTTTTTGTAAGCCATATTTCATTTTATATGTTTTTCCATCCAATGTAAGTTTTTGTTTATCATTAGCCGCCTTTTCCATTATCGGTATCAGATTGCCATAATCACAATTCAATATATATTCATCTGATTTCAAGGTTAATTCTTTTTCTCCGATTGCTTTTCGGATTTTATTATATTCAGATAGTTTTGCAAAAGTTAGTGGAGTTTCATAAATTTTCTTCACATAATCTTTTGTATAATCTGAATACTTTTCTCTTCCCTTTAATAATGGCTCCATTTTATATCTGCATTTGCGAAATGTACCATTCTGATATATTGTGATCGGTAAAATTTCTTTTGCATCTTTTTTGATCGTTAATCCAAGATCATCTAATTTCTTTATAAACTTTTGCTGCTGTTCTTCCTGATATCCTTTTTCCGATAATCCATAAAAAGTACAATCAAACTTTGTCATATCTTCTAAATCTGTTTTCACTGAAGACGCCAATCCACTTCCTGTCGCAAACGCACTGATTGCTAAAAACAGCATCAAACACAGCATTGACATAGAAACAAATGTTGTGGTAATCTTTGAATTGATCTGTCTTAGCACAAACATATTTAATCCATTATAATAAAATTTCTTACTTCTTTTTGCCAATTCTAATAAGAATCCTGATAACGAAAAGAAGAAGAGAAATGTTCCTACTACACCAAGTAATACGCTGATCTTAAAATCATTGTCCACAGCAAGCATCTGGTTTTTTTGAATTAAATGATATGCTATTCCAAGAATCCCAATGGATATCAAAAACAGAATGACCGACAATATAGGATTTTTTAATCTTGTTTTCTGATTTTTCTTTGCTGAATTCAACAGATTGATCAGTTTATATTTTGATATCGTAATTCCATTAAATATCATCACAATAATAAAAATAATTGCAAAATACAAAATAGTCTGAATAAATGCCGTTTGCGAGAAAACAAACTTAAACTCTTTCATCTGAACCGCAAACATCTTTGCTGTCAACATCGCAAGTCCTTGTGATAAAAACACACCTGAAACCAATCCTGCGATCAATGCCAAAACACCGATCAATAAAGTCTCTATCAGAAGAATCTTTGATACCTGTCGTTTTTCCATTCCTAACAACAGATAGATTCCCATTTCCTTATGCCGCCGCTTCATTAGAAACTGATTTGCATAAACAATCAGAAATCCAAGAATAATTGCAACAAACACAGAAATTCCATTAATGATCACAGACATTAGATGCATCATTGATTTCTGGCTTGCATTCAGCTTTAAGACAGCCTGTTGTGCCTGAACAGAATTAAACATATAAAACAAACAAATTCCAAATGTTAATGTCAGAAAATAAATCGTATAATCACGGATACTCTTTTTGACATTACTAAATGCGATCTTAGAATACATTTGTACTGTCACCTCCAAGCAATGTCACAACCTCAATGATACGGTCAAAAAATCGTTTCCTCGAATCATTTCCTCGAACCAATTCATTAAAAATCTTTCCATCCTTGATAAACAAAATACGTTTACAGTAACTGGCTGTAAATGCATCATGTGTTACCATCAGAATCGTTGCATTTAATTCCACATTCATCGTTTCCATACTGTCAAGCAGCATTCTGGCCGCCTTGCTGTCCAAAGCTCCTGTTGGCTCATCCGCTAAGATCAGAGATGGATTTGTAATCATCGCTCGGGCACTTGCCACTCTCTGCTTCTGTCCTCCTGACATTTGATATGGATATTTGTTCAATACTTCTGTGATCATCAACTTTTCTGCGATCGATCTGACTCTGTCTTCAATTTCTCTTGCAGGAATTTTCATGATCGTAAGCGCCAACGCAATGTTTTCAAATGCTGTCAATGTATCTAACAGATTAAAGTCTTGGAAGATAAATCCTAATTCCTCTCGTCTGAATCTTGAAAGATGTTTTCCTTTCAATTTTGTGATATCCATTCCATTGATCATAATATTTCCCGCAGTCACCTGATCGATCGTTGAAATACAATTTAATAATGTCGTCTTCCCACTTCCGGAAGCCCCCATAATTCCAATATACTCCCCCTCTTCCACTTCAAAACTGATACGATCGATCGCTTTCGTAAGATTCGCTTTGCTCCCATAATATTTTTCTATATTATCTACTTTCAATACAGAACTCATTTTTCCATCTCCTTATCTTTTTTGGTTTCTCTTATTGTCTTGTCTATAATATACCAGTAAATCATCTTCGTATCCATCGAACTTCCTTACACAAAACTTACAATTTTGTCATATTGCTATTTTATCAAAAAGCTACTATACTAAACTTAACATGACCATATAAAGGAGGGACTCAACATGTTTTTAAAAAATGAAGATGTAAAAATTGGCACAATTCCTGATGCAAATGGTTCTGATAACCCATTAAAAAAAATGGAATTCTTAACAGAAAAAGAAATGAAAGATAGCAGTCGTCTGTTCGGAAAAGTCATCGTACCACCTGGTTCTGCTCTTGCATATCACACTCATGAAGGTGAAGGCGAAGCTTACCATATCCTTCAGGGAAAAGGACTTTATAATGACAATGGTACAAAATATGAAGTACATCCAGGAGATACTACATTCACATGTGATGGAGCTGGACATGCCATTGAGAATATCGGAGATGAAGATCTTGTATTTATGGCACTAATCTTACTTGATAAATAATCTTGAAATCTAAAATATAGCACAATATGTAAAGAGGTGTCTATTTGTTAAAAATAATAGGCACCTCTTTAATTTATCTTAAAATCTATGAAATTCTGGTTTCATCTTTTCAAAAGTATAAATTCCATCAAAACCAATATCTTTTAAAATCTTCTGTGACTCCATTACGCAGTCACCGATCCGGTCTGCATTATGTGCATCTGATCCAATCGTAATGATCTTACCTCCCATATCATGATACAGTTTCAGAATTTCTTTTGATGGCATTAGACTTTTCAGTTTATATGCACGGCTTGAAGTATTAAGTTCAATTCCTTTTCCGTCTGCGATCACAACTTCAAAAATCTGCTCGATCAGATCCTGAATCTTTTCAAATTCGATTTCTCCTTGCTTATCATATCTTTTGATCACATCAAGATGACCAAGAATGCTGTAATCTTTGTATACTTTAACAACATCCAAAATCTCCTGATAATACCTTCGATTGTATTCTAACTGTGTCTTTCCTTCCTGTGGCTCTTGTCTCCAATATTCTTTGTTTTCAACTTGATGACAAGAAAAGATCACAAAATCAAACGGATACTGTCTGAATGTTTCTTCATACGCTTTCGTCGTATGCGTCTGAATTCCAAATTCAATTCCTGTCTTTAATGTGATCTGCCCTTTATACTTATCTTTCATTTTTTCCATTTCTTCAAAATAAGCATCATAATCACAATTAACGACAGTTGGCACATCATAATCTGAATGTTCTGTAAAACATAATTCATCCATCCCTAATTTGATCGCTTTCTGAATTTCAAGTTCCATTGGGAAATCTGTGTCTTCACTAAAATGTGAATGTACATGATAATCTGCAAACATTGTAAACCTCCTGTCTGATCATTCTTCATTTAAAAAAATCATAGAATTTCTTGGGAAGCCGATTGTTACTTTCGTGTATTCTTCTTCTTTAGATTCGATGTAAAAACTTAGTTGTAATTTGCTGCAAAGTTTCTTACACAAATATAACCCCATCCCTGTTGATTTTTGATAGTTTCTTCCTGTAGTTCCAGTATACCCTTTGTCCGTGATCCTTGGCAAATCTTTTGGTGAGATTCCAATTCCATTGTCTCTGATTTCCAGAAGTATTTCATTCTTTTCACATCTTGCACAAAATGATATTTCTGCTTCTTCTTTTTTATATTTTATTGCATTGCTGATAACTTGATTTAATATAAATAAAACCCATTTTTCATCGCTGAAGATCTTCTGATCCAGATTCTCTATTTTAATTTTTATCTTATTTCCGATCAGACTTTTTGCATTTGCTTTTACCGCATTTTCTACCACTTCTTTTAAACTTAACTCTTTCACTAGATAGTCTTTCTCTACACTATTACTCCTCGCATAATACAATGCCTGCTCCAAATAATAATTGATCTGCTGCATTTCTTCATCCATTGCCCGTGTGATCTCACTTGGATGATTTTCAAGGATCAGTCTTGTTGCTGCCAATGGTGTTTTTACTTCATGAATCCACATCTCAATATATTCTCGGTATCCTGCTGCCTCTATCTTATATTTCAATATCTCATCATTCATGGACTTGTTGCACGTCTGCAATATTTCATATAGAAACTCTCCTTCTGCAAAATCTGGCAATTCTAACATTTCTGTTATCATGCATTTTTGTTCCAGTATATCCAGTTTTGCTTTCACTTTTTTATAATACCGATATTTTTTCATATACCGCTGGCATAAATAAATTCCTTCCAGAATCAATCCGATCAGCAGCAAATATATCATAAGAAAATAATTCACTTCAAAAATAAAAAGCAATACTTCCAATAATCCCAAAAATACAATATATATCAGAATCTGGGCATACTCCATTCTAAAAAAATCTTTGATTTTCATATCATATAACCCTGCCCTCTTTTTGTTTTTATAAAATCTTTCAGTCCTGCTGCTTCTAATTTTTTCCTTACACGATTGACATTCACCGTTAATGTATTATCATCAATAAATTCATTTGACTGCCATAAGGATTCCATTAATTGATCCCTGCTTACAATACTCTCTTTATGTTGCAGTAATGTATACAATATTCTCATCTCATTTTTACTAAGTTCGATTATCTGATCTTTATAAATAACAGTACTGCTATTAAGTTGTAGTTTCAAGCCTTGATATTGTAAAAAATCATTTACTTTTTCTTTGTGTGTTCGTTTTAACATTGCAGAAATTCTTGCCAACAAAATCTGTGTATTGTATGGTTTCGTGATAAAATCATCCGCTCCAAGATTTATACTCATTATCTCATCCATCTCGCTATCCCTACTTGTAACAACAATGATCGGTACTTCTGATTTTTCTCTGATTGCTCTGCACACATAATAACCATCATAAAACGGAAGATTAATATCTAATAAAATCAGATCTACATCTTCTCTCAAGCACTCTTCAACAACTGTATCAAAACGATCTAACACTATGATCTCATATCCATATTTACTTAACAAAATCTTTAATTCATTACGAATTGGTTCATGATCTTTCACGATAATGATCTTTGCTTTCATTTGCTTCCTTATCACCTTTCCTTAAACCTTTCCTTATCGTATATAATATCATAAACCTTTATAAAAGGAAAAGCGCCTCACATTTTGAGACGCTCTTTTTGAATTTCTATTTCTTATTTTTTAGGCTGCAGAGATTCTTTTCCACCCATATATGGTCTTAAAACTTCTGGAATTGCAACGCTTCCATCTTCTCTTAAGTTGTTCTCTAAGAATGCGATCAGCATTCTAGGTGGTGCTACTACTGTATTATTTAATGTATGCGCAAAGTAATTTCCATTTTCACCTTTGACACGGATGCGCAGTCTTCTTGCCTGTGCATCACCAAGGTTAGAACAGCTTCCTACTTCAAAGTATTTCTTCTGTCTTGGAGACCAAGCTTCTACGTCAACAGATTTTACTTTCAGATCTGCTAAATCACCAGAGCAGCACTCTAATGTACGAACTGGGATATCCATAGAACGGAATAAATCAACTGTGTTCTTCCATAATTTTTCATACCAATCCTTGCTTTCTTCTGGTTTACATACAACGATCATTTCCTGTTTCTCAAACTGATGAATTCTGTAAACACCACGTTCTTCAATACCATGTGCTCCTTTTTCTTTTCTGAAACATGGAGAATAGCTTGTTAGTGTTTTTGGTAATTCTGCTTCTTCTGTTGTTGTATCAATAAATTTACCGATCATAGAATGTTCACTTGTACCGATCAGATATAAGTCTTCGCCTTCGATCTTATACATCATCGCATCCATTTCATCGAAACTCATAACACCTGTTACAACATTGCTTCTGATCATGAAAGGTGGTACACAATAAGTAAATCCTCGATCGATCATGAAGTCTCTTGCATAAGCAATGACTGCAGAATGTAATCTTGCGATATCTCCCATCAGATAATAGAATCCATTACCTGCAACTTTTCTTGCACTGTCAAGATCGATTCCATCAAAACTTTCCATGATTTCTGTATGATATGGAACTTCAAAATCAGGAACAACTGGCTCACCAAATCTTTCAAGTTCTACGTTTTCACTGTCATCTTTTCCGATTGGTACAGATGGATCAATGATATTTGGAATTGTCATCATGATCTCTTTGATCTTTTCTTCAACAACTTTTTCTCTTTCACTTAATTCTTCAATACGATCAGCAGATGCTGTAACCTGTTTTTTTACTTCTTCTGCTTCTTCTTTTTTACCCTGTCCCATCAGTGCACCGATCTGTTTACTGATTTTGTTTTTATTTGCACGCAGGGATTCTACTTCCTGCTTAATATTTCTGTTTTCCTGATCCAGAGCGATGACTTCATCTACCATCGGGATTTTCTGATCCTGGAATTTTTTACGAATATTTTCTTTAACCACATCCGGATTTTCACGGACAAACTTGATATCTAACATATTTTCCTCCCTCTTTCAGGTTACTATTCTTGTTCTTTATTATAATAAGTAATCATTCTCTTTATTTTATAATAGTATTGCCTTTTTTTCAAGTGGGATTCACACGGTTCTTGGATAAATACAATTCTCTCACAGGATAGGCTTTGCCTCGTTATCTCGTGACCAAAAAAAGCAGATGAAACTTTTTTCGTTCCATCTGCCTTCTGCAATCTTTTTTTCTTATCGAACCTTATTCTCTCCAAAATGTACTGCCTGACGCAAGGCATCCATTTCCTCTGAACTGAGTAGAATGTAGGACTCTCCTTTTACTATTTCTTTAATATAGAAGAAACAGTTATCTCTGCTATGAATTGCATTCAGGATAAATCCGGTATTGTTCATATCCAGAAGAGCGATTGCAAAACTCAGTTTTCCTCCTACGTCATCGAAAGCATCGTATTTTACGATCCCGTATTTTGTCAGGGACTTGGACAGCATATCCTTCAGTCCCCTGACTTCTTCAAGGCTCTGTTCGTTTGCTCTTGAAAGCCTGTCTACTTCTTTTAATTTTTGAGAAAATACTCTCGCCAGGCTTTGTCCATCCGCGCCTTTCATAAACATATTGTAACGACGTCTCTGCCGGTGCAGTCCCAGAGAAACATTTAACACCAGTACAATCAATACCAGTACCAATACCATAAGCATGACTACCAGAATTCCCAGGTCAATACCTATTGCATCAAAAAAATTATTCATGTGTCAATCTACCCTTTCTATTTATCAGCTGCCACTACCAAAATGATTCTCCGTAACTATTCAGTAGGTAGCATTCCGCGAGGTGTTTTTGCATGTTTTATGTCAAAATGCCTTCACCGAAGGTGATTAGAAATGCATTTTGACTCGTAACCGTGAGGGTACTGAACAGTTACAAGTATCCTTCTTATGCTCCTTGCACTTATTTCTTAGCGGACGTTTTTCAAGATTCCTTTATGGATTCGAACAGATCAATCAGTCGTTCCAGTTCAGCCTGAGAATAATACTCAATCTCTATTTTACCCTTATTCTTATTCTTGTGCTGGATCGCCACCTTGGTTCCCACGATCGATTTTATTCGTTCTTCCAGTTGCTGATAGATTACTTCCATCTGCGGATCTGCTTCTTTTTTCTTTTCTTCTTTTTTGGGTTTTTGCAGATCTTTCACGATTTTTTCTGTATCTCTGACACTCAGTTTTTCATCAAAGATTCGCATCGCCAGATTATATTGCTGGTCTTTGTCTTCGATTCCCAGAAGTGTTCTTGCATGTCCCGGAGAAATCATATCCTGAATCAGCATATCCTGCACTCTCTCATCCAGTTTCAACAGTCGCATCGCATTCGTAACCGCAGTTCTGCTTTTGGATACTCTCTCTGCAATTTCATCCTGTTTCAGATGAAATTCTTCCATCAACCGTTTATAGGCAACCGCTTCTTCAATTGCATTCAGATCTTCTCTCTGAATATTCTCAATCAGTGCAATTTCTACAACTTCCTGATCTGAAAAATCTTTGATAATAACAGGTACTTCTTTCACCCCTGCCAGTTTTGCAGCTCGCCATCTGCGTTCCCCGGCAATAATTTCATAGTAATCATCCTTTTTCTGAACCAGCAGTGGTTGCAAAACACCAAACTGTTTGATAGATTCTGCCAGTTCCAGAAGAGCATCTTCATCAAAATTTTTTCTTGGCTGTTCTCTATTAGGCTCTACTTCTGTGATTTTCATCTTCATTTCAACCGGTTTCTCAACGATCTTTTCCACTACTTTTTCTACTACTTTTACCTGTTGTTTTTTTTCTTCTGTTATATTTTTCTTATTTTTCGGAGCTCCGGATGGAATCAAAGAATCCAATCCTTTTCCAAGGCCACCTTTTTTCACTGCCATTCTTCATCCCCCCTGTGTATCACTTCTTCTGCTAACAGCTGATAACTTTCTGCTCCTGTGGATCTTGCATCATAGTAATTAATCGGGAGTCCATGACTTGGTGCTTCTGCCAGACGTACATTTCTCGGAATAATAGTTTTATAGATTGTCTGATTCAGATTATTCTTAACATTTTCTACTACCTGTAAAGAAAGATTAGTTCTTGCATCATACATAGTAAATACAACGCCTTCCATCTCCAGATCCGGATTCAGTCTTTCCTGCACCAGTTCAATTGTGTGCATCAATTGAGAAAGTCCTTCCAGTGCGTAATACTCACACTGAATCGGTACCAGAACGGTATTTGCAGTCGTCATTGCGTTGATCGTCAACATATTCAATGATGGCGGACAGTCAATGATAATAAAATCAAACTGATCTCGGATTTTGCTGATTTTATTCTGTAATATATATTCTTTATCTTCGATACCTATCAGTTCAATCTCCGCTCCTGCTAAATTGACATTGGAAGGAATCAAAGATACTCCTTCAAATTCCAATTCCTGCAGACATTCTTCCACCTCACACTCACCAAGTAACAATTCATATACGGTATTCTCTGCCGCATCCTTCTCTACCCCCAGACCACTGGTTGTATTTCAGATCGGAAGAGCGTCGTGTAGGGAAAGAGTGTAGATCTCGGTGTATTTCCCTGTGGATCCAGATCTATTGTCAAAACCTTCTGTCCCATGGCACCAAGACAGGAGGATAAATTAATCGCTGTCGTGGATTTTCCTACGCCGCCCTTCTGATTTGCAATTGCTATTGCTCTTCCCATAACTGTACTCCTTCCAGTTCATTTTCATCTGTATTTTCTGTACAATTTTAATTTACGTGCAACTGTTTTAATATTCATTCCATATGCATCAATTGCTGATTCTATTATAGCACTTGAATTTCTATTATTCCACACAAAACGTTTCACGTGAAACATTTTTTCTTTTTTATACAAAAAGCATTCGTTTCCTGTTTCTGTTTTAGTAATATTATGATGCCAGGGTCATAAGTTCTTAGATTTGATGTGGATTTACTTGTGGAAAAATTTTTGAACATAGGGTTCGCCAAAAGTATGAGTAAGTAGTTATTTTCAAAAGAACGAACGAATTGTGAATGTTTTTGGTGATTGTGAGAATGCGAAGTGCGGAATAATTCAGTATCAAAAGGGGCAAAATACTTTCCGACCATAACATCACATTATTGTATTTTTTATTTGAAGTGTTTTATTACATGCGTGAATCTTTTTAATTATTTAATGTCCAGTAGTGCTGTCGTAACTGTAAAAGTGTTGAACAGCTACGACTTATTTCCTGAATGTTTCACGTGAAACATATAGACTGTTATTTCTTCATAAAATTCTGCTATTTTTGAATGTTTCACGTGAAACATAGTTACTATTCACTCTTTTTGCTTCCACCTGAATAAAATTTTGTTGTCAACTCAATCCTCTTTAATAGCAGACTTTTGTATCGTATATCTCTGAATTTTGACATATTGTAACTATTCAGTAGCCACTGTCCCGCGAGGTGTTTTGACATGAATATGTCGTAACTGTGAAGGTACTGAACAGTTACGACATATTTATATTAAAAGGTCTCTCCCAACATTACCTGTAAACAGTTATAAATCATCTGCTTTTCCACTAAGAGATTTAAAAAATGTTTGTATCTTTTCTCCGTATGAATTATAATAGATATAACAATTGCCATTCAAACAAGGAGGTAATCTATCATGAAGAAAAATGTTCAGCGCTTACTAACAATCAGCATTCTGACTTCTATGACCGGTGCTGGTATTTTTGCTATAAATAAACTGATCAACGCTTCCGCTGTAATCCGCAATGCGTTGCATAATAAATCTCAGTATTTCTACGACTGGAAATTTGGACGTATTCATTACACGATTGAAGGTTCCGGTTCTCCACTGTTACTTTTACATGATCTTTCCCCTGCAAGCAGCTCTGTCGAATGGAAATTTCTCAAAAAGCAGCTCGCAAAAGATCACACAGTATACTGCATGGATCTGTTGGGCTGTGGATGTTCTGATCGTCCGAAAATCACTTATACAAACTTTCTTTATGTTCAGTTGATCACCGATTTTATCAAAGCTGTCATCAAACAGCCAACGGATGTACTGACCAGTGGATTATCCGGTTCTTTTGCTGTCATGGCATGCAAAAATGATGTATCCATTATCCGCCGAATCATGATGATCAACCCGGAAGATCTCGCAGTGTTGAATCAGATTCCTGACAGACAATCCAAAGCATCTAAATTTCTGCTTGAACTTCCTCTGATCGGTACTTTGGTTTATAACATTCTGAATTCCCGTCCAAATATTGATCTGGCATTTACCGAAAAGTTTCTTCATAACCCATTTCATGTGGATACAGAACTGGAAGATCTCTATTATGAGTCCTCGCACCTGGAAAATGGTGCCGGAAAGTACTTGCTCGCGAGCATTACCGGGAAGTACATTTACTGTAATATCAGTCACGCATTGAAGACCATTGACAACAGTATCTATATTCTGGAGGGTGATTCTGAACCCCGTGCCAGAGAAAGTGTTGCTTTATATACTTCTATTAATCCCGCAATCGAATCCGAGATGATAAAAAGCACCAAGCACCTGCCTCAGATAGAAGCACCCGAACAGGTACTGGAAGCTGTTAACATCTTTTTTGCCTCATAAATTCTATCGTCCAATGCTAAAATATCCAGTATATTGTTTCGTAAATAACTGCATCCTACGTGAACGATACAGTTATTTCGAAAACGATATACTATTTTTAAAGAAAAAGCAAGAATATTCGAAAAGGTATTCTTGCTTTTCTGTCGTTTTCACTTCTTTCATTTCATATTTTCCTGAAGGTTTACATAATATTTTTTGTTTTTACCACATTCCCTGCCAATTTTTAATTTTTTCTGTCGATATTTTTTCAATCTTCTAACGTTCCAAAATCCCTTTAAAATCAACGGTTTTCCCATCTTTTTCACCTGTTATTTTGTTGACATGCTTACACTGTTATTATATTATAATAGGTACAGCACTTTTTTGTTGGTTTATGTGGAATTTCGTCGCATCATGGCATAGATACATATGTTTTTACATTCAACTGATATCTATTTTACTGATTACTTATATCATTTACACACACGATTTTCCATGCAAAACAGTGCCTGACAGACGGTATCAAGAATGTATATGCCTTTCTTAAACGATCTGAAAATCTTACCCGCTAACCCAGCGCAGAATTTTTCTGCACACAATTTCATTATGCTTACATCTGCAAATACAAAAGGAGTTTTATGGTTTTTTCGAGCTTATTTTTTGTTTTTTTCTTTCTGGCGTTAAATCTGATCGCCTATCATTTTGCTGATGGTATTAAGCGGAAAAATATGGTTCTCCTCGGTTTTTCTCTGGTGTTTTACTCCTGGGGAGGACCGAAATATCTTCTGCTTCTGCTCAGCATGGTCTTTGCCTCCTGGCTGTTCGCCTTATTGATTGATCAGTACCGGGAAGAAGGACTGAGTAAAATATTTTTGATCTGTGACTGTGTATTTATGTTAGGTCTGCTTTGTATTTTCAAATATCTGACCTTCTTTTCATCCATCACAAACACGATCTTCCATTTTCCAAAAGAAATTCCGCAGATTGCTCTGCCAATCGGTATTTCTTTCTACACTTTCCAGCTGCTCTCTTACGTCATCGACGTATATCGCGAGGAAGTGGCACCACAGCGCAAATTCGTAAATCTGCTGCTGTATGCTTCCCTGTTTCATCAGTGTATCGCCGGACCAATCGTTCGTTACCAGCTGGTTGCTGATGAGATTGAGAACCGTAAAGTGAAAATGGATGAATTATACAGGGGTATCAAACGTTTTACCATTGGGCTTGCCAAAAAAGCTATTCTGGCAAATGGCTGCGCATCTGTAGCAGATACCCTGGTTCCAACACTCGCCAAGGACATTGTCGAGATTCCTGCAGCCGGTCTGTGGATTGGTATGTTGTTCTATGCACTGCAGATTTATCTTGATTTTTCTGCCTATTCCGATATGGCAATTGGTATGGGGCTTATGGTCGGTTTTCACTACGACGAGAACTTTAATTACCCGTACATCTCCGGTTCCATTAAAGAGTTCTGGAACAGATGGCATATATCCCTCGGAACCTTCTTCCGTGATTATGTCTATATTCCGCTCGGTGGTAATCGAAAAGGTGCCCGCAGACGTACCATCAACCTGTTGATTGTCTGGGGACTTACCGGATTCTGGCACGGAGCCAGCTGGAACTTTATTTTCTGGGGACTGTATTTCTTCCTGTTCATCTACATGGAGAACACCTTCCTTCTGGAAAAGTTTTCCCGCCTTCCGCGTTTTGTGAGCCATCTGTATGCCATGGTCGTGGTTTACTTCGGATGGGTGCTGTTCCGCTGTGAATCTCTGGGTAATCTTGGAGCTATCCTGAAAGGAATGTTTGGTCTGAACCACAACGGTTTTATCGATCTTTCGACCTCTGTTCTTTTCCAGAATAATCTGTATCTGCTGATTTTCTGTATCATCGCTTCCACACCGTTGCTGAAAAATATAGGCACTTACATCAAACGACTTGACCTTGTGCATTACCGGATTCCTTATCTGACCTACGCATATGAGATTGTAATACCTCCTGTATTGCTGATTCTTTCACTCCTTGCACTGGTCGGAAACAGTTACAATCCATTTTTATACTTCCAGTTTTAAAGGATCTGTCTGAACATGAATACAAATAAAAAAGAAAAATTTATTAATAAAAACAATGCCGTCCACAAGCGATTCTGGCAGATCGGAATCCGAACCTTCTTCGTGTTCCTTTTTGTGATCGCTTTTATCGGACTTCTGCTTCCTCTTAGACCGAAAGAATCGGAACTGGAGAAGCGCGAACTTTCCAAATTCCCGAAACCAACTGTTTCTACCGTGTTAAACGGCGGATTTTTCTCTGACATCAGCACCTGGTATGCAGATACCTTTCCGTTCCGTGAGAAACTGATGCGTGCCAATGCCAGCATGAAAAAATTCTATGGTATCACCACACAGGAAATCTACGGAGACGCTGCACAGGGGGATGAGATCCCGGATGCGGATGCAGAGATGGAAACCACCCCCACTCCAACACCTGAAGAAGATATTCAGGAAGAGGACGGAACCATCCATGCGGAACCGGTCCATATGTATGTACAGAATGGGAAGAAGGCGAC
>OGJJ01000780.1_pt1 | contig 26885 bp, 27 predicted proteins | sample 1572081 | NCBI WGS metagenome assembly OGJJ01 (sample SAMEA2582122, study PRJEB24529) | metagenome | biome: Human gut stool | place: China | collected 2011
GTATTGGGCGACAGGTTGTCAATGATTTGTATCGATTTTGTAAACAAATCGTGTCCTTTGCTTTGTCGGCGCGCACCACTATCCGGTGGGGTGGCGCTTTTGCGGTGCACCATAGCTTGTGTCAAGCGCTTTTTTCGTAAATTTTGTTGCAAAAAATATGCAGAGAGCGGTTGACAAGGCGGCCCGGTTTTAGTATAATACCCCTTGCTGTAAAGAACTTTCACTTTACAGCGCAAGAGACTAAGAAAGGGGAGGGCGTCCTTGGCCAAGAATTTGGAAGTTTCTTTTTTGCTGGATTTTTACGGCGAAATGTTGACCCAAAAGCAGCACGATTTTTTGGTGTATTACTATGACGAGGACCTTTCGCTTTCTGAGATCGCAGAGAATGAGGGCATTACCCGCCAGGGCGTGCGCGACGCTATCAAGCGGGCGGAGAACCAGCTGTTTGAGATGGAGAGTCGCTTGGGTCTGGCTAAGAAGTTCGAGACCCTGAAGAAGGGACTGGAAGAAATCGAGCAGTGCGCCGAGGCCATTAATGCGTATAATCTGTCGCACACACTGTCCCGGGAGATCAACGACAATGTGGCCCGGATCAAGGCCCTGACCGCTTATCTTTGCGAATGATAAAAAGAACGGAAGTGTAGAACTTGGCATTTGAAGGGCTCAGCGAACGGCTGGAAAATTCATTTAAAAAGCTGCGTGCCAAGGGCAAGCTTACAGAGTCCGATGTAAAGGAAGCTATGCGCGAGGTGCGTATGGCGCTCCTGGAGGCGGATGTCAACTATAAGGTGGCCAAGGAGTTCACCGCCAAGGTGACCCAGCGTGCCATCGGTGCGGATGTGATGGAGTCCCTGACCCCCGGCCAAATGGTCATCAAGATCGTCAACGAGGAGTTAACGGAGTTGATGGGCGGCACGGAGTCCCGGTTGGCCATTGCCAATCACCCGCCGACGGTTGTGATGATGTGCGGCTTGCAGGGCAGCGGTAAAACCACCCATTCTGCCAAACTGGCAAAGAAGTTGAAGAAAGAAGGGCACCGACCCTTGCTGGTGGCCTGCGATGTGTATCGACCCGCAGCCATTAAGCAGTTGCAGGTGGTAGGCGCCCAGGTGGATGTGCCTGTGTTTGAAATGGGCACGGAGAACCCGGTGACCATTGCCGGCGAGGCAGTAAAGTACGCGCGGGATCACGGCAACGACTATGTGCTGCTGGATACCGCCGGTCGTCTGCATGTGGACGAGGCGTTGATGGCGGAGCTGCAAAACATTCGCTCCACTGTTCACCCTCACGAGATTTTGCTGGTGATCGACGCCATGACCGGTCAGGACGCTGTGAATGTTGCCAAGACCTTCAACGAGACGGTGGGCATCGACGGCATCATCCTGACCAAGACCGATGGCGATACCCGCGGCGGTGCGGCACTTTCGGTGCTGAGCGTCACCGGCAAACCCATCAAGTTCCAGGGCACCGGCGAAAAGCTGGACGATCTGGAAGTGTTCCATCCCTCCCGCATGGCCAGCCGCATCCTGGGCATGGGCGATGTGCTGAGCCTCATTGAGAAGGCGCAGGATGCCGCCGATGAAAAGGCCGCAGAAGAGACCGCCCGGCGGATGATGGAAAACAAGTTCGATATGAACGACATGCTGGCCCAGTTTGCGCAGATCCGCAAGATGGGCGGTGCAGGTGCCATGCTGAGCATGATGCCCGGCATGTCCGGCATTGATGCCAGCCAGGTCGACGAGAAAGCCTTTGACCGCATCGAGGCCATGATCTATTCCATGACCAAGGAAGAGCGTGAAAAGCCTTCCATCATCAACCCCAAGCGCAAGCGCCGCATTGCAGCGGGCAGCGGCACCCGGGTGGAGGATGTCAACAAGCTGCTCAAGCAGTTTGAAATGATGCAGAAGATGATGAAGCAGTTCAAGAAGAGCCCCAAGGGCTTTGCCCGCCGCCTGGGCGGCATGATGGGCAACCCCAATGCCTTCCGGGGCCTCAAATAAACCTTGAAGCTTGCCTCCCCTGCCAGGGGAGGTGTCACCGAAAGTGACGGAGAGGTTTTCTTTCAAACACAGGTATACACCCCGCAGGGGTTGTACAGATAGATTTAATCAAACCCCAAACGGGGCACAAACATTTTTGGAGGATATTTACCATGGCAGTTAAGATTCGTCTGCGCCGCGTTGGCGCTAAGAAGGCTCCCTTCTATCGTGTTGTTGTTGCTGACAGCCGCTTCCCTCGCGACGGCCGTTTCATCGAGGAGATCGGCACCTACGATCCCAACCAGGAGCCCTCTGAGGTGAAGATCGACGCTGAGAAGGCCAAGGCTTGGATCGCCAACGGCGCACAGCCCACCGATACCGTCCGCGTTCTGCTGAAGAAGTCCAACATTCTGTAAGTAGGAGGGCTGACTCATGCAGGAGCTGTTGCTGGCAGTTGCCCGCGGTCTCGTGGAGGACAAGGAAGCCGTCAAGGTCACGGTGGACGAGCCCCGCGAGGACGGCACCATCGTCTACCACCTGAGCGTGGCAGAGGGAGATATGGGCCGTGTCATCGGCAAGCAGGGCCGGATCGCAAAAGCCATTCGTGTGGTGATGCGCGCGGCTGCTGTGCGGGTCGATGAAAAGGTCCTTGTTGAGATCGACTGAGCACCCTACGGGCCCTTTGCCGCAAGGCAAGGGGCCTTTTTGTTTTAGATGGCTAGCCCTCTCAGGCTGCCTGACGGCATCCAGCTGTTCCCCTTTTTGGCTTTGCCATTTTCCCCCGACCGGGGGAAATCTTTCCCAAAGGGGGAGCCCTTGGCAAAAAGATGAACTTTGCGTGGACTGCCAAGGCCTCTCACTTTGGGAGAGGTGGCATTGCGGAGCAATGACGGAGAGGGCAAGGATACGAATAAATAGGAGTAAACTATGCAGCAATATCTCGAAGCCGGAAAAGTTGTAACGACCCATGGGGTGCGCGGCGAAATGAAACTGGAACTCTGGTGCGATGGCGTCGCGTTCCTCAAAAAGGTGGGCAGGCTCTACCCCTCCCTCAACGGCGGCAAGTGCTATCAGATCAAGTCCATCCGCGCTCAGGGCCAGATGGCTCTGCTCCAGCTGGAGGGCGTGGACAATATGGACGCTGCCCGGGCTCTGCGGGGCCAGGTGTTCTACTTTGATCGGAATGACGCCACCCTCCCGGCGGGCCGCTGGTATGTGGCCGATCTCATCGGGTGCGAGGTGCGGGACGCCGATACCGGCAAGGTGTATGGCGTCGTCACCAGCGTGGACCACCCCGGCGCCCAGGATATTTATACCGTCAAAAGCCCCGGCGGCAAGGAATATCTGTTCCCCGGGGTGGACGCGTTCCTGAAAGAGCGCAACCCGCCGGAGGGGTACATCCTTGTCACCCCCATCCCGGGCCTGCTGGACGATGACTTTGACAGTGAGCGCAGTGAAGAGGAGGCGGAGTGAGCCATGGGGATGCGTGTGGATATCGTGACCCTCTTCCCGGAGATGTGCCAGCAGGTGCTGGATGCCAGCATCATCGGCCGGGCGGCAAAGCGGGGCTATATTGAGACCCACTGCCACCAGATCCGGGATTACACCCTCAACAAGCAGAAGCAGACCGACGATTATCCCTATGGCGGCGGGTGCGGCATGGTGCTGTACGCCCAGCCCATCGCGGACTGCCTGCGGGCCGTCCAGAAAGAGGTGGCGGAACAGGGACGCCCCGCCCCGCATATCGTGTTCTTGACGGCAGGCGGTCAGCGATACACCGAGGAGCATGCCCGGCGGCTGGCCCAGTATGATAACCTCACCCTGGTCTGCGGCCATTACGAGGGCATTGATGAGCGTGTCATCGACGCCTTTGCGGATGAGGAACTCTCCATCGGCGATTATATCCTCACCGGCGGTGAGCTTGCCAGCCTGGTGGTGGCTGACAGCGTCCTCCGCCTCAAACCCGGCGTGCTGGCGGAGCAGAAAGGCTATGAAGAGGAAAGCTACTGGGACGGCCTGCTGGAGTACCCGCAGTATACCCGCCCGGAAGTCTGGGAGGGCCGCGCCGTGCCGCAGGTGCTGCTGGGCGGTGATCATCAGAAGATCGACGCCTGGCGCGGGGAGCAGAGCCGCGCCCGCACCCGCCTGCGCCGCCCGGAGCTCTATGAAGAGTGGTGTGCCACCCACCCCATCACCGAGCTGCCCAAATGGAAGCGGGGCGAGAACATGCGCCTTGTGAAAACCGAGGAGCAGATGGCTGCCGCCGCCCGCCTGATGCTGGAGGGCCGCCGCGCCGTCTGCGCCCAGAACTGGACGCCGGAGTTTTGTGCCCGCCTCACGGAAGAAGAATTTCTCGCCCGGCTGCAGCAGGAAAAGAAAGACGGCTATGCCCATTATCTCCACTGCACCAAGGATGTGCCGGACGGAATGGTCAGCGTCAGTCATAAAGAGGGCAGGATCGAGCATTTATATGTGACGGAAGCTTCTCGCGGCAGGGGCTTTGGCGTCAAGATGCTGGATTTTGCCCGTAAAAAGCTGGAGGAACACCCGCACCCGGTGCTCAGTGTGCTGGACACCAATGCCCGCGCCAAAGCGCTGTATACCCGCATGGGCTGGCGGCTGACCGGGGAAGTGGAAGAGGAATTTGACCCGGCTGCCCTGCCCGGCGTTGTGCACAAGTGTGCCATGGTCACCATGCGGTACGAGGGCTGAAAACTTTGTCACAGGGAGCAGAAAAAGGTCCCAAGTGCTAAAATTGTTGAAAACTTTTGTATTACCCCGCCAACGTTGGGGGAATAATTTTGTTGTCTTTGTATAAAAGGTGAAAAACGCCCCGGATTTCATTGGGAAAACCGCCAAAAATGCGCCGGGGGGCTGTACAACGGTTTCGTCTTGCGCTAAAATGAGTACAACGCAACAGGCACGAAAGAAAATTGCATCCCCGAGAACGATAATAGATAGGAGCGTTTTACTATGTACGTCAAAGAAGTTACCGTTGAAAATCAGGTTGGTCTGCATGCACGTCCCGCTACTTTCTTCATCCAGAAAGCAAACGAGTTCAAGTCTTCCATCTGGGTCGAGAAAGAGGAGCGCCGCGTGAACGCTAAGAGCCTGCTGGGCGTTCTGTCTCTGGGCATCGTTGGCGGTACTACCATCCGCATCATTGCCGATGGCGCTGACGAGCAGGCCGCGGTGGATGGCCTCATCAAGCTGGTAGAGTCTGGCTTTGCAGAGTAATTCGAGCCTTTGATTTTTGAAGCGGCGGGAGCTTTTCCTGCCGCTTTTTTGCTATCGGGAGGGAACCCGGAAATGAAAGATCTGAAAAAGGAGGACATTCCCCATGAAAAAACCGAGTGAAGAAACCATGCGGAAATTTGTAGCGTTCTGTGATTCCGGTCGTCCGTGGTATTTTGCGCTGGGCATGTTCGTCACGCTGCTCATTGTCCAGTTTGCCCTCTGGTTTGCAGCCGATGAAGATAAGAAACCCGGCTGGTGGTACACTGTGCCCGCCTGGTTTGGCATTTTCCGCTCTCTGGATCACATCCGCCAGGCCCGCAAAAACCGGGAGAGCGATGCGGAATGACCAAGGCGGAACTTTACAAAAAGGCCTGTATGCTGCCGCTTTTACCCGGTGTTTATATTATCCGGGATAAAACCGATACCATCATCTATATCGGCAAGGCCAAGCGGCTCCGCATCCGGGTCAGCCAGTATTTCCGGGAGGGTGTGCCCCACGACAACAAAGTCAGCCAGATGATCGCCCACGCCGATGCGTTCGATGTTATCGTCTGCCAGAGTGAGTTTGAGGCACTGGTGCTGGAAGCCAGCCAGATCAAGACCCACACCCCCAAATACAACATCCTGCTCAAGGACGATAAGGGCTACAGCTATATCAAGATCACCAAAGAGGAGTGGCCCCGGCTCTCGTTCGTGCTCCAGAAAGAGGACGACGGCGCGGAGTATCTGGGCCCCTATACTTCCAGCTTTGCGGCCCGGCAGATGGCAGAAACGGCCATGGACGCCTTTCTGCTGCCCCGGTGCAACAAGCGCTTCCCGCAGGAGATCGGCAGGGGCCGCCCCTGCCTGAACGCCCATATCGGCAAATGCATGGCCGTGTGCAGCGGCAAGATCAGCTGTGAAAATTACAATCAGGCGGTCCGGAGCGCGGTCCACCTGATCCGGTACGGCAAAAAAGACATCCTGAAAATCCTCAACGAGCGGATGATGGAAGCCTCCGACCGGCTGGAATTTGAGACAGCGGCCCTGATCCGCGACCAGATCAACGCCATTACCAAAGTGACGGCGGGCCAGAAAGTGGTGGTGGACCCGGATGTGGAGATGGACGTGGTGGCACTGGCGGGCACCCCCGGCAGCGTCTGCGCGGCGGTGCTCCGCTTCCGAGAGGGACGGCTGACGGATAAGCGGGAGTTCCTGTTCCACGATACGGCGGATATCGCCGCCGCGCGGGAGGAGTTTCTGCCCCGGTACTATCTGGACGACGAGCAGATCCCCAAGGTCATCGCGGTGGACGAGCTGCCGCCGGACGCCGACGCCCTGCAGCAGGCTCTGAACGAGAAGCGGGGGAGCGAGGTGCAGCTCTACGTCCCCCAGCGGGGCGATAAGGCCCGTCTTGTCGAGATGGCCCACACCAATGCAGTGGAGCGTCTGGCCCGGGAGAGCGGCCGCTATGCCCGGGAAGAAAAGCTGCTGGACGAGCTGGCCCAGGTGCTGGGCCTTGCAAAGCCTCCCCGCGCCATTGAGAGCTACGATATTTCCAACTGGGGCGATGGCACCAGTGTCTGCGGTATGGTCACGTTCAAGGACGGCAAGCCCTATAAGGCGGGCTACCGTAAGTTCAAGATGAAAACCGTGCTGGGCACCGACGACTACGCCTCGCTGGCGGAGACCGTCTCCCGGCGGGCGGCGGAGTACGAAAAATACGCCGCTCTGGCCAAGGCCGGGGAGCCCAGCAATAACTATTTCGGCCAGAAGCCGGACCTGCTGCTGATGGACGGCGGCCGGGGCCAGGTGAGCGCCGCCAGGGAGGCGCTGGCAGGCACGGCCCTGGCCGACGTCCCCCTCTACGGCATGGTCAAGGACGACCACCACCGCACCCGTGCCATCGTGGACAGCGAGGGCCGGGAAATCGCCATCAACATGAACCGGGGCACGTTCACGTTCATCACGGCCATTCAGGATGAGACGCACCGCTTTGCCAACGCCTACCGCAAACAGCAGATGCACCAAAAAAGCTACGCCTCCACCCTGACCGAGGTGCCGGGCGTCGGCCCGAAAACGGCCAAGGCCCTGATGGCCCGGTTCAAGAGCGTAAGCGCCGTTCGGGAGGCCGCAATTGACCAGCTGGAAAATACCCCCGGCGTGGGAAAGCAGACCGCACAGACCATCTACGAATATTTCCACCCGCAGGGGTGAAAAAAACCATTCAAAGACAAAACGTCCCATACAGAGCAGCTGCTTCTGTACGGGGCGTTTTCTGTATTCTGTATCAGGCCAGCCCGATCTGCAGATATTCATTCAGCTTGCGCTGGAGCAGAGGGTCGTCCGAGGGGAGAAATTTGCGCTGCATCCCGTCCATTACCCGCCCTGGGCGAAGTTGTGCGCGGTACTCGGCAGGCGTGCGCTGGAGGGTGGCGCGGAACCGAGCGTTGAACGTTTTCAGGTCGGCAAAGCCATTGCGGAGGGCGATGTCAGTGAGACTGTCCGAAGTCATGGCCAGGTCGGCCAGGGCGTGCTGGAACCGCACGCGGGTCAGGTACTCGTGGAAGTTGATGCCCACCATCTGCTTGAAGAGGGTGGAAAGGTAGGTGCGGTTGTACTGGGCGTAGTCCGCCAGGTCTTCCAGGGTCAGCTTTTCGGCATAATGGTCTGAGACATACGCCAGCAGACGGCGGACGGCATCCCGGCGGGGTTTATCCTCCGGCAGGGTGTTGAGCAGGGTGGGGGAGAACCGGGTACAGAGGGTAATGATGAGGAGGTCCAGGTTGGCACGGACGGCCAGCTGGGCATAGGCTCCGCCCTCCTGGGCAAACCGGAAGATCTGGCTGGCGTAGAACCGGACCTGGCGGTAATCGGCACTCTCCCGGGTCGTCTCGTCGGAGCGGCAGGAGGGAAAATCATAGATGCCGCCTTTTTTGAGGAACGGCTTAAAAGCGGAAGCCGAAAAGTGGAGCACAAAGGCGATGGTATCGGCCTGCTGGCCCATGGAGGCGTGGCCGATGCCCGGGGCCGTGAGGATGATATCGTTTTCCCGGAGGAGAAAATTTTTGTTGCCGCGGCAGTATTCCTGGGTGCCGTGGAGCAGGATGCTCAGCTCATAGTCATCTTCATGCCAGTGGTAGCGGTAGTTCATCACGTCGTGGACAAAGCACCGGACTATGAGATTCTCCCGGGGCCAGTCCAGCTGATAATGGGCAGATGTCATTGGAATTCCTCCCGAAATCCAAACATTTTCCCTGTGGAAAAGATTCGGATAAGATTTTTCTGTGCAGGGCTCTTCTCAAGGATAACCGAAAAAATACGACGAGTCAACTGCTTTTTCTGCGCTTTTGGCTGGAATTTGACAGGATGATTCGGCAAAACATACAAAAGAAAGAGGTATGTATTGGCGAAAACACACAGGGAAAATGTTTGGATTTTTTGCAAAATGGATTGTGGAATCTTTGTCAAAGCTAGGCCGGGGGAAATCTGTCCGGGCGGAGAAAAAGGCGAATATTTGGCCGCGACAAACGATGAATTATTTGTTAAGATAAGCACAACAAAGCCCCATGCCCGGGCAGCTGCGGACTTTTCGAGTTTGAACATGCGAGAAAAATCAAACGGAAAGGGAAACATTTATGAACACTCAAATGATCATCTGTATGGTGATCTTTGCGGCAACGCTGGTCAGCTATATGCTGAACAAGATCCCCATGTGGCTCACTGCCATGATCTCTCTGGCAGCACTTTACTTTACCGGATGCATTGATGCAAGCGGTGCACTGGCCGGCTTCTCCAATGTCAACACCCTGCTGATGGCTACCATGTTTGTGGTGGCCGCAGGCTTCCGCCGCACCTCTCTGGTGGATGGCATGTGCGATGCCATCATGAAAGTGACCCGTGGCAGCTTCCGGATGGCCTATTTCGGCTACATCCTGCTGGCTGTCCTGCTCACCAACTTCATTGCCAGCCCCATGGTCGTTTATGCCATCGTCAGTCCACTGCTGGCTGCCCTGTGCGATAACACCGGACACAGCCGCACCCAGTATATGTTCCCTGTCATGGTCGTCTGCGTGGCCTGTTGTGGCATCCTCCCACTGGCAACAGCCATTCAGATGGCTGGCCAGTACACCGGTTTCATGGAGACCTACGGCTTTGCCGGTATGAGCATCCAGCCCACGGACTTCACCCTCGCTGCATGGCCTGTTCTCATTGTTGTCCCGCTCTGGGCACTGTTCCTTGGTCCCAAGTTCACCCCCAAAGAGCCTGTGGTTCCCATCGAGGCTTTGGAAGAAAGGAAATCCGGCAAGCAGGCCCAGAAGCTTAGCCCGCTGGTGGATAAACTCGGCATCATTATCTTCTTTGCGACCATCCTCTGCCTCATATTCTCTTCTCAGCTCCACCTCACTACCTGGTCCGTTGCTCTGGTGGGCAGCCTGTTGATGGTACTGTTCGGCGTGGTTGATCAGAAATCTGCTCTCCGCGACATCCCCTGGGATATGCTGATGCTCTTTGTCGGTGCGCTGGCTCTGGGCACTGCCCTGACCAACACCGGCGCAGGCGACCTCATTGGCAACGCTCTGGCAACGGCCGTCGGCGGCACTCACAACAACTATGTCCTCGGTGCCCTGTTCTTCATCATCCCCTTCCTGCTCACTCAGTTTATGCTCAACCGCTCTGTCTCCGCTGTCTTTATTCCCATCTGCCTGCTGACCTGCTCCGCTCTGGGTGCTAACCCCACCGGCCTCGTCCTGCTGGTCAACGCCGGTTCGCTGACCGCCTTCCTGACCCCGATGGCTACCCCTGCAGTGCCCATGTGCATGGCAGACGGTGGCTACGACCTGAAGGCAATTATCAAGAGCGGCGCGCTCATCACGCTGATTCTACCCTTCGTTTATATCTTCTACACCATGACAGTGCTGCCGGCATTCTGATCCCGGAAAGGAAGCATACAAAATGACACTGGAAGAAAAAATTGCAACGGCTCAGCAGGTGCGTAGCCGTGACCGGTTCGGCCCGGTCAGTCCGGAAGAGTTGGCCGCACTGCCCGGCACCGAAACAGAACTTTGGGTCGAAGTGGCCGATGGCCGCAAAGTCCATGTGTTCGAGGAGCGCCCGGAGCATCTGCCTGCCAAAGCAGCCCTGCTGTTGAACTTCCACGGCGGCGGCTTCATCAAGGGCCGCACCGACCGGGACCGCCGCTACTGCTGCACCATCATGGAGCAGCTGAATGCTCTGGTCTGGGATGTGGACTACTGCATTGCTCCGGAACAGGCGTTTCCGGCAGCAGTCGAGGAGACGTACGGTATCATTGCTTACGCCTTTGACCATGCGGAAGAACTTGGAATCGACCCTCAAAAAATCGTGCTGGCCGGTCACAGTGCGGGCGGAAATCTTGTTGCTGCCGCACTTATCAAAGATGCGGAAGCGCATCACCTGAAGCCTTGCTGCGCATTGCTTGAATATTTCCCTGTGGATAATACGGTCGATCCTGTAAACCGGCTCTCACCGGAGTTGCAGGCTGACGAATTTTGGGTCAAACGCGCCCAGACGGAGAAGCTGTATACCGATTTTTATGTTGGCGATGCCGATCCTGCCGACCCGCTTTGTTCGCCGCTCAAGGCAGATGAGACCGCACTTGCCGCATTCCCTGAATGTCTTGTCCTCTCCGCAGGCGAGGATAGTCTGCGAGAAGATACAGAGGCGTTTGCACTGCGTCTGATCAAGGCAGGTGTCTGCGTGACAGCGCAGCGAATCCCGGAAGCCATGCACGGGTTCACGACAAACCGTACTCCCGGTTGGGAGCGCGCACTCAAAAAACATATCCAGTTCTTCCAGGAACATCTATCATTGATTTGAAACCCGAGCGCAGCAAAAACTGGAGGCTAAACTTATGAAAATTACCGACGTCAAGCTCCGCTTTGCCAAGCACTACCTGTTCGTGCAGGTGTATACCGATGCAGGTATCGTGGGTTTGGGCGAAGCAGGCAACTGGGGCTATTTGCAGGCTACGGCTGCCGCCATTGAAAAATTTGCCACCTATCTCATTGGCAAAGACCCGTTCCGCATTGAGGATTACAACCAGAACTTCCTGCGTTCAGTCTACTTCCGCGGCTCGGTCATCATGAGCGCCATCTCGGCCATCGACATCGCCCTGTGGGATATCAAGGGCAAGGCTCTGGGCGTGCCCGTGTATGAGCTGCTGGGCGGAAAGACCCGCGAGAAAGTCCGGGTCTATGCCTCTGTCATGCACATCACTGAGGATAAAAACGAGCTGGCCGCGCAGTACCAGCAGCTGCAGGAGATGGGCTTTACCGCTGCAAAGATCTTCTGTAACGGCCCCACCAGCGCACCGGACGGCAAAGGTGAGTTCTACTCCAGCCGCATCGAGCGGGAAGTGGAAAAGGTCCGGGTGGCCCGCGAGGCCGTCGGTCCCGATTTTGACTTCGTGCTGGAAGTGCACCGCGGCATGACCCTGCCGGAGGCTGTGGCCTTTGGCCGCGCCGTGGAGCCCTACCGCCCCATGATCCTGGAAGACCCCGTCCCGCCCGACAACGTGGACACCATGGCCGAGGTGGCCAGCAAGGTGGGCGTGCCCATCGCCACGGGCGAGCGCTACATCGACCTGCGGGAGTTTGAAGTGCTGATGGCCCGCCATGCCTGCCAGTATGTCCGCCCGGACGTCTGCGCGGTGGGCGGCATCACCACCAGCAAGAAGATCTGTGCCCTGGCGGAGGCCCATGATGTGCTGGTCATCCCCCACAATCCGCTGGGCCCGGTCTCTACCGCCGCCTGCCTGCAGATCTGCGCCTCCATCCCCAACCTGGGCATCCAGGAGCTTCCGGGCTTCTGCCTCAACGGGGCCGAGGACAAGATGGTCAAGGAGCCCCTCCGCTTTGAGAACGGCTGTATGCTTATCCCCGAGGCTCCCGGCATCGGCGTGGAGCTGGTCGATGACGCCGAGGAACTGTACCCCGCCAACGAGCGCGGCAGCACGTCTGCCCGCCGTGCCTTTGATGGCTCGGTCAAGGACTGGTAAGTTTGCGATCTTCTTTTCTTTTTGTGATCAATCCCCATTCTTTTTCTTTCGGAAAAGCCCGTCGGCGTATGCAGCGCCGACGGGCTTTTTGTCGCTCTTGCCTTTTTGGGCAAAAGAGGCTACAATAGTCCCAGCAAACCGAAATTTGAAACTTCGGAGGGAAAAACTTATGGCTTGTACAACGATCCTTGTTGGTAAAAACGCATCCTATGACGGCTCTACCATGATCGCCCGCAACGACGATTCCGGCTCCGGGCATTTCACAGCCAAAAAATTTGTGGTCGTCCAGCCGGAAGAGCATCCGGCGGTGTACCGCTCGGTGCTGTCCCATGTGGAGATCCCCCTGCCGGGCGATCCCATGCGGATGACGGCCATGCCAAACGCTGTGGAGGGCAAGGGCATCTGGGCCGCGGCCGGTGTCAATGCCGCCAATGTCGGCATGACCGCCACCGAGACCATCACCTCCAACCCCCGCGTGCTGGGCGCTGACCCGCTGGTGGTGTACCAGCCTGCCAGGGGGGAGCAGCCCGAGGTGCCCGGCGGCATCGGCGAGGAGGACATCGTCTATCTGGTGCTGCCCTACATCCACACCGCCCGCGAGGGCGTGGAGCGGCTGGGCAAGCTGCTGGAGACCTACGGTACTTATGAAATGAATGGCATTGCATTCCAGGACGTGAACGAGATCTGGTGGCTGGAAACCATCGGCGGCCATCACTGGATGGCACGCCGTGTGCCCGATGACAGTTATGTGGTGATGCCGAACCAGCTGGGCATTGATGCCTTTGATCTGGACGATGCCTTTGGCGCGCAGGAAAACCACCTCTGCTCGGCTGACCTGAGGGAGTTCATTGCAAAGTATCACCTGGACCTGGCACAGGACGGCGTGTTCGATCCTCGTGCCGCCTTTGGCAGCCACACCGATTCCGACCACGTTTACAACACGCCCCGCGCCTGGTACATGCTGCGCACCCTGAACCCCACCACCTGGGTCTGGGATGGCCCCGATGCCGACTATACCCCGGCTTCCGACGACCTGCCCTGGTGCATGGTGCCTGAGAAGAAGATCACCCCCGAGGACGTGAAATATGTGCTGTCCAGCCATTATCAGGGCACGCCGTACGACCCGTATGCAAGCTACGGTGCCAGAGAGAACCGGGGCGTTTACCGCTCCATCGGCATCAACCGCAACGACTTTGTGGCGCTGATCCAGCTGCGGCCTGATCTGCCCGCCGACCTGCAGGCAGTGGAGTGGGTGGCCTACGCCTCCAATGCCCTGAACGCCATGGTGCCCTTCTACGCCAACGTGGAGATGACCCCGGCCTATCTGGCCGGCACCACCGGTGAGGTGTCCACCGACAGCTTCTACTGGGTCAGCCGGATGATTGCTGCGATGGCGGATGCTTCCTATGGCAAGTCGGTGTTCCATGTCGAGCGCTATGAGCTGGGGGTGCTCTCCGCCTGCCGTGTCCTGCTGAATCAGTATGACGCAAAGCAGCTGGCCGAGACCGACCCCGCCCGCCGCGCCGCCCTGCGCCAGGAGGCCAACGAGGCCCTGGCCGCTGAGGTCAAGGCCCGTGCCGCCGACACGCTGGATAAGGTGCTGTTTGAGCTGAGCAGCAATATGAAGAACGCCTATTCCCGTTCGGATATGTGATATTTGAACGATATAATCCGTTTTGTAGAAATAAGAATGCCCTGTACCATGCAAAACGGTACAGGGCATTGTTGTTTTGAAAGATAATTTAAGCGGCCAGAGCGGTCTTGATGGCGTTCATCACGGCATCGCTGTTCTCACAGCACACCATGACCACTTCGCCGGTGGGGACAGTGGCCACCTTGGCGGAGGCGGCGATCTGATACTGATCCTCGAGGTAGTGCTCCATCGTCTGCTGCTGGTTCTGGATATAGGCATCCATTGCGTCCACGACCTCCTGCGTCTTGCCCTCAGCAGGCTTGACGATGGCAACGCCGTAGCTCTGCACCATCATGGCAGAGAGGGAGGCGGCAAGATCGGTGTAGCTGCCCTCGGGCAGGTCCAGCAGGGGGAGCAGCATGTTCTGGATCTCATCGTTCAGGTCATCCGCCGGATAGCTGGCGCTGTAACCGTACTGGGCGGTGAACTTGCCGTCCTCTGCCGGGGAGAAGATCATATAATAATCATTGTCCTCGGCTTCCCGGGCATCGTGGATGATCTGGGTGTAGTTTTTAGGGGTGGTATCTTTTTTGCTGCCGCAGCCGGTGAACACCAGCAGGGCACAGCCAAGAGCCAGCAGAGCGGCGAGAATGCGTTTTTTCATGGTCGTAGTTCCTTTCGTCTGACAAAGGCAGGGTGATTGTGATCAGTCTGCCCGCCTTTGGGGGCGTTTATGCAGCCGCTGAACGGCGGCCTTGTATCAGGAATACGGCCCGGAAGGCCGGAAGATTGCACGGCAGTTGTAACGGTTCTGTGAACGGCTTACAGCTGCAGCGCTTCCAGATCACCATGATTGACCGGAGTAGAAAGGATGATCTGGGTGCTGGTGGTGCCCAGCTTCTGGAACTGCAGGATCAGGTGCTCCAGCTGGGGCATGCTGCCGCAGCTGACCTTGATGAGGAAGGTGTAGGCACCGGTGACATGGTAGCACTGCAGCACCTCCTTGCTGTTCTGCATCAGCTCCACCAGCTCGTCCCGATGGCTGGGTGTGACGGACAGGCTGATGAGCGCGTCCACATAGACACGGTCTGCCGGGCGGTTCAGCACCACGGTGTAGCCGCTGATGATACCGTCGGTCTCCAGCTTGTGGATGCGGCTGGAAACAGCCGGGCTGGTCAGTGCCACCTGCTCGGCGATCTCCTTGACGGGCATCCGGGCATTTTTTGCGAGAAGGGAGAGGATCTTGCGGTCTAAATCGTCCATGAGAAAGGTCTCCTTTTATGTTTTTGTTGAATTGTACAAAAATTTTTGAAAGTAAAGTTTTACTGTTGTTGCAATCGCATAAACTGCGAAAAAACTCGCTTTTGTGTTTTCTGTGTTAATTATATAAAGTTTTGATCGAAATGTAAAGTGCTAAATTAAAGCAAATGTCAAAAATTTTGTTTGACAAGAAAAGAAAAAAGCGTATAATACATATCGCGAGGCACGGTAAGCGCCAAAGACTGCGCAAAACACGTTGTTTCTCAAGTGCCTGCATTTGAATTGCGATTCCCAACTTTATATACTTTCCCACCCCTCTATACACAAAAACCCGCTGCCAGGCGGGTTTTTGTGTTTGTTGGGGATTTTTTTATTTGTTCGAGACGATAGGACGGCGGGGAGTTTCCCAAAGCAAGTGTCCGGAGGGTGGGACCCGACTGCCGTTAGGCAGTTGGGCGGGGGATGGAATGCCCCGTATCACTTGCGTGGGAAAGCTCCCCAACGGCCGATTCCCTTTATTAAACCAAGAATTCTTCAAAACAGTGCAGGTCCTCGGTTTTGACGATGCCCTCCAGATAAAGCCCGTCCTCCCGGTATTCCTCCACCTGCACGCTGCCCCGCTCCCGCATGGGGGCGGCCAGGCCCAGCTTATCATAGGGCAGCAGCACCCGGATGGTGTGCACCCGGTCACTGAGCAGCTCGTCCAGCTTTTTCAGCAGGGCATCCAGACCGTAGCCGGTCTTGGCACTGGTCAACAGGATGTCCGGGTCAAAGTTCAGGGCATTGGGCTTGTCACACTTGTTGTAAACGGTCAGGCGGGGGATGTCGGCACAGTCCAGCCCGTCCAGGACCTCATCGGTAACGGCCAGCTGTTCTTCCCGCTGGTCGTCGCCCGCGTCCGCTACCCGCACGATGACATCAGACCATGCGGCTTCCTCCAGCGTGGATTTAAAGGCCTCCACCAGATTGTGGGGCAGACGGGAGACAAAGCCGACCGTGTCCACCAGCAGAATGGCCATGCCGCTGGGCAGCACCAGCTTCCGGCTGGTGGGGTCCAGGGTGGCAAACAGCATGTCGGCCTCGGCTACGCTGGGGCCGCACAGGGCATTCATCAGGCTGGATTTGCCCACGTTGGTGTAACCCACAAGGCTGACCACCGGCATCCCGGTCTTGGCCCGGGCCTTGCGGCTCTCGCCCCGGCGCTTTTCCATCTCGGCCAGCTTTTCGGCCAGTGCGTCGATGCGGGCATGGACGTGGCGACGGTCCAGCTCCAGCTTGGTCTCACCGGCACCACGGCGGGCACCACCGCCGCCGCCACCACCGCCGCCCTGGCGGCTCAGGCTTTCGCCCATTCCCTGCAGGCGGGGCAGACGGTAGCGCAGAAGCGCCAGCTCGGTCTGCAGCTTGCCCTCGTTGGTCACGGCGCGGCTGCGGAAGATCTCCAGAATCAGCATGGTGCGGTCAATGACCTCCATGCCGCCCAGCGCCGTGGAGATGTTGCGGATCTGGCTGCCGGTCAGCTCGCCGTCAAACACGGCACACTCGGCACCCAGCTCCGCGGCGGCAGCGGCGGCCTCCTCCAGCTTGCCGCTGCCCAGCACGATGCCGGTCTCGGGGGTCTGCCGCTTCTGGGTCACGGATGCCACAGCCTCCATGTGGTTGGCCTCGCAGAGTGCAGCCAACTCGTTCAGGCTGCGCTCACAGTCCCAAAGCCCCTGATCCAGGGCCAGTAAGATGACCTTTGTGGGGGGCGTTTCTACTAAAATGTCATAAAGTTCGCTCAAAATAAACCTCTCAGTTCTTCGTAATGTTCTCTTGTCAATGCGTAGCACCTGCAGGCAACCGGTGTGCCGTCAAATTTGTGATACTTTGCATCATGGTCATAGATAAAGCCGGCTTTCTGCTGGACCCGGCCGCTGGCAGGATTTTCAAACGCATGGCAGCAGGCCAGCCAGCTACTATCTGTATTTTTGAACCAGTATTCTACAACTGCTTTTAGCGCTTCGGTGGTAAAGCCTTTGTTCCACCAGGCCTTGCCGATGCAGTAGCCCACTTCCCACACGCCGTTCGTGTGGTCGAAGCCGGGCCAGGGGTCACGCTCCGGCTCGGCGGAACTGGATGTGAACACGCCGATGGAGCCAAACACCTGTCCGGTGGCCTTTTCCACAATGCCCCACTCGTAGTAATCTCCATTGGGGTAGAGAAGCGCCCATGCGGCCAGCAGTTCCCGGGTCTCGTCCACGTTTTTGTGGGGCTCCCACCGCAGCCAGCGGGTCACGTCCGGGTCGTTGGCCCAGTTGGCGTACATCATGGGGGCATCCTCCGGGGTCAGCGGGCGCAGAAGCAGCCGCTCCGTTTCGATCGTTTGTGTGCCTGCATGGCGCATGATACATCTCTCCTCACATGTAAAAGTTACGCATAGGATAGCACAAAACTGCCCTGCCTGCAAGCGATGCCTCAAAAAAACGCTTGACAAGAGTCGAAACTTCATTAAACTGAAGGAAGAGAGCGACAAAAAACTCCCCGGAGCCCGGGGAGTGGAAGGTTATTCTGCGCTGAAGTCGGTTTTGAGGATGGAGACCCAGTTGCTTTTACCATAGAGGAACCGGAGAATGTGGACGACCTGAGCGGGTTCCTCGATCTGGTAAAACACTAGATAATTCTGAACAGGAAAGAAGCGAATTTTCCAACCTGCCAGCATGGGGTCGGTAACAATGGGAAAGCGCTGTGGAAAGATATCGAGCGAACGAAACTGCTTCCACGCATTGTCGATCAGACGGTCCGCCGCAGAAGGGTTCATAAGCATCCCGTCGATGTAGTCAACGGCATCGGCAAGATCACGTTTGGTTGCAACGGTGATATCAATAGAATAATTCATCGACGACTCCTGCGATTTTTCAGCTCAGCCATTGCCTCATCCAGAGGGATGGTACGTCCGGCGGCAACATCGTCCAGACCTTCCTGGAGCTTGGAATAAAGCTCAAAGCGGCCTGCCAGCTCTTCGTAGGTCTCAATGCTCATCACGGCCAGATCGCCTTTGCCGTTTTTGGTGATGAACACCGGCTCTGCGTAGGTGTGGCAGAAGGTAGAGATATCATTGTAGTTGTTGCGCAGGTCTGCGCTGGAACGAATCTTCGGCATGAAAATACACCTCGCTTTCATAACAAAATTATACCTGAATTTTTTTATATTCGCAAGAGGGAACTGAGGGAAAAGGAGACATTTTATGAAAGACATCCGCGAACTGTTGCAGACCCGCCCCCTGCTTTTTGATGGTGCCATGGGTACTTATTATAAGGCGGCTCCCGGGGTGGAGTGCGAGCAGGCCAACCTGACCGACCCGGCGGGGGTGCTGGCTGTCCACCGGGAGTATCTGGCGGCAGGGGCTGATGCCGTCAAGACGAATACCTTCAGCCTGCCCCGGCTGGCGGCGGCACACGCGCCCGGCTGGGAACAACTGGCGCAGGCAGGCTGGCAGCTGGCTGTGCAGGCCGCAGGGGAGACGGGTGCCGCCGTTTTTGCCGACCTCGGCCCGGCTCCGGATACCGAGGCGGTTCCGGCGGGGCAGGTATATACGGCTGTGGCAAAGCAGTTCGCGGTGCTGGGGGCCAGGAATTTCCTGTTCGAGACCCTGAGCTCCGATGCGGGCCTTCTGGATGCCGTGGGGGCCATCAAGGCGGAAGTGCCGGATGCCTTTGTGCTGGTGTCCTTCGCGGTCCTGCCCGACGGCTACACCCGGGAGGGCATGTACTGCAAAGACCTTGCCCGGCGGATGCAGGAAAGCGGCATCGTGGATGCCGTGGGCCTGAACTGCGTGTCGGCACCCGGTGCCATGCGCACACTGGCAAAGCAGCTGGGGGGCACGCTGCCCCTGTCGGTCATGCCCAACGCGGGTTATCCCGTTGTCACCCGGACGCAGGTGAAGTATCAGGGCAGGCCGGAGTACTTTGCAAGGGAGCTGGGCCGTCTGGCCGCCGAGGGCACGGTTCAGATCCTGGGCGGCTGCTGCGGCACCACCCCTGCCCACATTGCCGCCCTGCGGGCGGAGCTGGACAGCCTGCCCGTGGTGGAAAAAACGACTCCGACAGAAGAGTTTTCCACCGTGAAGGAACAGACTGTGGAAAATGAGGACGCTTTTCTGCGCAAGCTGAACGCAGGGGAAAAGGTCATTGCCATTGAGCTGGATTCTCCCCGCAATGCGGACCTGACCGGCTATCTGGAAGGGGCAAAAAAGCTGCAGGCGGCGGGCGCTGACCTGCTGACCATTGCCGACTGCCCCATTGCACAGGCCCGGATGGATTCCTCTCTGGTGGCCTGCCGGGTCCACCGGGAGCTGGGGCTGTGCACCCTGCCCCACATGACCTGCCGCGACCGCAACCTGAACGCCACCAAGGCCCTGCTGCTGGGCCTGTACGCCGAGGGCGTGCGGGAGGTGCTGGCCATCACCGGTGATCCCATCCCCACGGCAGAGCGGGACGAGGTGAAGAACGTTTACCAGTTCAACTCCCGCAAGCTGGCCCAGTACATCGTCTCGCTGGCAGGGGAAGGCCGGGAGATGCCCGGCCCCATGACCGTGTTCGGTGCCCTGAATCTGAACGCCCGCAATTTTGATGTGGAGCTGCGCCGGGCAAAGGAGAAGCTGGAAAACGGCATGAGCGGCTTTCTGACCCAGCCGGTGCTCTCGGCACAGGCGGTGGAAAACCTGAAAAAGTCCCGGGAGACGCTGGGGGCCGATGCAAAGATCCTGGCCGGTATCATGCCGGTGGTCAGCCAGCGCAACGCCATCTTCATGGAGAACGAGATCAACGGCATCCATGTGGAGGACTGGATCATTGAAAAGTTTGCCGGGCTCGACCGTGCCCAGGGCGAGGAGCTGGGTCTTGCCATCTCGCTGGAAATGGCAAAAGCCGCCCTGCCGTATGCGGACGGCCTCTACCTGATGACCCCCTTCAACCGGGTGGCCCTGATGGAGCGGCTGATCGGCAGATTGAAGCAGGAAGTTCTCGGAGCATATTGACAAAACGCCAAAAAAACGTTATATTCTTTGTATAAATGCAACGAGAAAGAGTGTGCGCGGCAAACCGCCTTGCAGAGAGTCGGGGGCAGGTGAGAGCCCGGCAGGTAAGCGCTGCGCACTGTCGCTTTTGAGCAGGGGCGGTGAAGCCAGTAGCCGCCCTCGGAGCTGCCCCACGTTACCGGGGCATCAAGGGGCACGGGCTGTGTTTGCAGCCGGTGCAATTTGGGTGGTACCGCGGTATGTAGTTTACAGCCGTCCCATGGAACGTTCCGTGGGGCGGCTTTTTTCGTCCCACTCATCACATTTTTGGGAGGATACAATGAAAGAACTCGCAAAACAGTACGATCCCAGCCAGGTGGAAGACCGCATCTACCAGTTCTGGCAGGACGGCGGCTACTTCCACACGGAAGCGGACCCCGACAAGAAGCCTTACACCATCGTTATGCCCCCTCCGAACGTGACCGGCCAGCTCCACATGGGCCATGCGCTGGATAACACCATGCAGGATGTGCTCATCCGCACCAAGCGGATGCAGGGCTATGCCGCCCTGTGGGTGCCCGGCACCGACCACGCATCCATCGCCACCGAGGCCAAGGTCGTGGAGGCCATGCGTGCCGAGGGCCTGACCAAGGAGATGGTGGGCCGCGACGGTTTCCTGGAGCGTGCCTGGGCCTGGAAGACCAAGTACGGCAACCGCATTGTCAGCCAGCTGAAAAAGCTGGGCAGCAGCTGCGACTGGGACCGCGAGCGGTTCACCATGGACGAGGGCTGCTCCGAGGCTGTCAAGGAAGTCTTTGTCCGCCTGTATGATCAGGGACTGATCTACCGCGGCAACCGGATGGTCAACTGGTGCCCCCACTGCAACACCTCCATTTCCGATGCCGAGGTGGAGTATGAGGAGAAAGACGGCCACTTCTGGCACCTGCTCTACCCCGTCAAGGAGACAGGCGAGATGCTGGAGCTGGCTACCACCCGCCCCGAGACCATGCTGGGCGATACCGCTGTGGCCATCAACGGCGAGGATCCCCGCTATGCACATCTGCATGGCTGCCATGTCATCCTGCCGCTGCTGAACAAAGAGATCCCCATCGTCTGCGACGAGCACGCCGACATGACCAAGGGCACCGGCGTCGTCAAGATCACCCCGGCCCACGACCCCAACGACTTTGAGGTCGGCCTGCGCCATGACCTGCCCATCGTCCGCGTCTTCACCTACGACGGCCACATGACCGGCGCTGCCGACAAGGCTGCTGCCGACGCTCTGTTTGCTGCAGGCAAGAACACCGTCAACGAGCCTCATGTGCTGGACTGCGGCAAGTATGCCGGCATGACCACCCTCGAGGCCCGCAAGGCCATCCTCGCTGACCTGAAGGAGGGCGGCTTCCTGAAGGAGATCGAGCCTCTGAAGCACGAAGTCGGCACCTGCTACCGCTGCCACTCCACCATCGAGCCCATGGTGTCCAAGCAGTGGTTCGTCAAGATGGAGCCTCTGGCCAAGCCCGCCATCGAGAGCGTGGAGAAGGGCGACATCAAGTTCGTGCCGGAGCGCTTCACCAAGAACTATATGAACTGGATGAAGAACACCCGCGACTGGTGCATCAGCCGCCAGCTGTGGTGGGGCCACCAGATCCCGGCCTGGTACTGCGACGACTGCGGCGAGACTGTGGTCGCCAAGAGCGCACCCTGCACCTGCCCCAAGTGCGGCGGCACCAGGCTCACCCAGGACCCCGATACCCTCGACACCTGGTTCTCTTCCGCTCTGTGGCCCTTCAGCACTCTGGGCTGGCCCAATGAGGAGAGCGAAGACCTCAAGTATTTCTATCCCACCAACACCCTCGTCACCGGCTACGACATCATCGGCTTCTGGGTCAGCCGCATGATCTTCTCCGGTCTGGCTTACACCGGCAAGGCTCCCTTCGACACCGTCTGCATCCACGGCATCGTCCGCGACAGCCAGGGCCGCAAGATGTCCAAGAGCCTCGGCAACGGCATCGACCCGCTGGAAGTCATCGCCCAGTACGGCGCTGACGCACTGCGCTTCATGCTGGTGGACGGCTCTACCCCGGGCAACGACATGCGCTACAGCGAGAAGAAGGTGGAGGCTGCCCGCAACTTTGCAAACAAGCTGTGGAACGCTACCCGCTTCGTGCTGATGAACCTGCCCGAGGACTTCCAGCCCGGCCTGCCCAGCGAGGATAAGCTGGACATGAGCGATAAGTGGGTGCTGACCAAGCTGAATCAGGTGGCCGGCGCCATGAGCGACAACCTCGACCACTACGAGATGGGTCTGGCTGCTGCCAAGATCAACAGCTTCATCTGGGACGTCTACTGCGACTGGTTCATCGAAATCGCAAAGCCCCGTCTGAACTCCGGCGACGCCGAGCAGGCCGACACTGCCCGCCGCGTGCTGGTGTATGTGCTGGACAAGGCCCTCAAGCTGCTGCACCCCTTCATGCCCTTCATCACCGAGGAGCTGTATCAGGCTCTGCCCGGCTCTGCCGAGACCATCATGACCCAGAGCTGGCCCACCTTCGATGAAGCTCACAACTGGGCCGACGAAGAGGAAGCTTTCGAGAAGGTGATGGACTACATCAAGGCTGTGCGTACCATGCGCACCGAGATGAACGTCCACCCCGCCAAGAAGACCAGCATGATCATCGAGACGACTGACCCGGCTCCCTTCCAGAGCGCCGAGGTCTATCTGGCAAAGTTCGCCTTCGCCACCGATGTGACCTTCACCGAAAAGTATGAGGGCAGCACCGACGGCATGGTGCAGGTGTCCACCCACGCCGCCCGCGGCTTCATCCCCATGATGGAGCTCATCGACCGCGACAAGGAGCTGGCCCGTCTGAACAAGGAAAAGGCCAAGGCCGAGAAGGAACTGGCCATGTTCGAGAACCAGCTGGCCAACCCCAAGTTCGTGGAGCGTGCCCCCGCAGCTCTGGTGGAAGAGATCCGCGCAAAGCGCACCAACAGCCAGAGCAAGCTGGCCAACATCGAGCAGAGCATCAAGGCTCTGGGCTAAGCGGATGCAGGAACAGAATCAACGCACCTCCCCGTGGCTCATCGCGTGGCGGGTGATCTTTACTTTTGCCCTCATCGGCTGTATCGTGTTCATCTTCTCGAACTCTCTGCAGATCGCGGATGTGTCCGAGGGGGCCAGCGGCCGGGTGCTGGGGATACTGCAGGGCATCCTGCGGCATCTGGGGCTTCCCGGTGCCGCCGACCGGCTCACCATGCACATCGTGCGCAAGCTGGCGCATTTCTGCGAGTATCTGCTGGAAGGCTTCCTGCTCATGCTCTGCCTGCGGGTGTACACCCGGCACTTTTTCAAGCATGTGTCCTGGCCCATGCTGGGCGGCCTGCTCACAGCCCTGACTGATGAGACCATCCAGCTCTTTGTGCCGGGCCGCAGCGGCCAGGTCACCGATATCTGGATCGATTTTTCCGGTGTGATGACCGGCCTGCTGGTGGGGCTCATCCTGCTGGGGCTTGTCCGGATGTGCATCATTCTCTATCAACATCGAAACGAGGTTTGACGCAATGACCATTGAACAGGCAAATGCCTATTTTGCATCTCTGCCCGAGGGCTTTGCCCCGGCCCGGCAGCTGCAGGAAGCCCTCTCTGCCAAGGCAGGGTGGGTGGATTATCTGGGCGTAGCCGGTACGGCTGGCAAAACGACTGCCGCCGCCCTCACGGCGGCGGTGCTCAGGGCTGCCGGTCTCGTTACCGGTAGCTACTACGCAGGCTGTGAGCCGCTCTCTGCCCGCATCCGGGTGAATGGGGAGCCTGTGGCACCGGAGCTGCTTGCACAGGCCGCCGAGACCCTGAGCACCCGGGAGACCCTGCCCCGTGCGGCCGCCGAGCTGGCTGCCGCTGCCCGCTGCTTTGGCGAGGCAGGCTGTGCGCTGGCCGTGGTGGAGCTGCCCGATGCGGGGCTTGCCGAGGCCCTGCCCAAGATGCCGGTCTGTGCGGTCACCTCCATCGGCCCGGACGGCATCAGCGCCTCACTGGAGCGCTCCGCCGCGCTGGCGGCCGGTGTCATGCGCAAGGGCAGCATCTGCGTCACCGCGCCTGAGCAGCCCAAGGCTGTGGTCAGTGAGCTCATCGTGGCCGCCGGTAAGGCAGACTGTGAGCTGGTCGTGCCGGACCCCGATGATATCACCTTCCTCGAAGCCGAAAAGTTCGCCAGCCGTGTGGACTACGGCGGCTATACCGTGCCGCTGGCCTTCCTGGGCCGTCACGCGGCGGGCAGTGCAGCCATTGCGGTGGAGCTGGCCCTGGCCCTCTGCAAAAAGGGCTATGACATCCCCGATGAAGCCATTCTGGAAGGTCTGGCCGCTGTGGAGAACCGCAGCAGCATCCGGGTCCTCTCCCAGCGCCCGCTGGTGGTGCTGGATGCCTGCCGCACCCCGCAGCAGGCCATTGCCCTGCTCCGTGTCCTGAACATGGCCAAGGTGCGCCACCTGAGCGCTGTCATCGGCCTGGCAGAGGAAGAAGGAGCCGAGGCCTTCTTCTCCGCGCTGGAAAGCGGCCTGACGGCTGAGACCCAGAAAAAAGACCGTACCACCATGCCCGGCATGAGCGAGAATCCCTTTGATAAGGTGTTCCTCGTTCCCCCGGCGGGTACGGATGCCGCCATGACCGAGCGCCTGCTGGAAAAGGCACGCTACCACTTTGATGCCGAGCTCTGCGAGAGTCTGGCCGAAGCCGTGGAGCTTGCCCGGGCCAACAGCCGCCGCGGCCTTCTGATCTGCGGCGGCGAAGCCGTCGCACTGGAAGCTGCCGATCTGCTGGCTGAAAAGTAAGCGACACCCTTTTCTAAAATATGCCCGAAAGAGCCTGTACACTGATGAAAACGTGTACAGGCTCTTTTATTTTGGTTTAGAGGAAACCGCTCGGGCTATGTTTCGCACTGCCGCCCTCCCGGAAAGGGGAAGCCTCCGGCAGACCGGACAAGCCTGAGCGATTCACGCAAGGAAAGGACAGAAAATGGCAACAGTTACATTCAGTGCGGCGGACGATCTGCTCTATGCCTATCTGGCAGGTGAGATCGACCACGATGCCGCACAGAATCTGCGCATCCAGCTGGACGATGCCCTTTTGGCCCGCACCCCCAAAACACTGGTGCTCGATCTGGGCGGGGTTGGGTTTATGGATTCGTCCGGGGTGGGGCTGATTCTGGGCCGCCAGCGCTGCGCCCGCAGTCTGGGCGGAACCCTGCGTATCCAGCACGCCCCGGAGCAGCTGCGCCGCGTTCTGCGGCTGGCCAATATCCCCTGCACGGATGCAGGACAGGAGGAATGAAGATGAAAGCGGAAAACACGACCAGGATCCAATTTGATTCCCTCAGCGTCAACGAAGCGTATGCCCGCGGTGCGGCGGCGGCTTTTCTGGCCCGGTATGACCCCACCGTGCCCCAGCTGGCTGACCTGAAAACGGCGGTATCCGAAGCCGTCACCAACTGCATCGTCCACGCCTACCCCGACCGGGTGGGACCCATCACCATGACAGTCTCCGTTTATCCGGGGCGGGTGGTCAGGATCGTGATCGCAGACAAAGGGGTCGGCATCCCGGATATCCCCAGGGCGATGGAGCCGCTCTTCACCACCGGCAACCCGGAGGAGCGCTCCGGTCTCGGTTTTGCGGTCATGCAGAGCTTTATGGATAAAGTCAGTGTGCGCTCCGCTCCCGGCCGGGGCACCCGGGTCACCCTGACAAAGCATCTGGAGGAAAAGCCCTCTACATAAAAGGAAATGAGGGAATACCATGGTAACGGACAAGACCCGGCGCAGTGCATTCATTGAACAGAACCTCGGGCTGGTACACGCCTGTGCCGGACGCTTCCGGGGCAGGGGCATTGAATACGATGATCTCTATGGGGCGGGTTGTATGGGGCTGGTCAAGGCGACCGACGGCTTTGATGAGGGGCGTGGTGTCTGCTTTTCTACCTATGCAGTGCCAGTGATCCTGGGCGAGATCAAAAAGCTCTTCCGGGAGGGCGGCACAGTCAAGGTCAGCCGCTCCTTAAAAGAACTGGGACTGCGGGTCAATGCGGCGCGGGAACATCACAGGAAGCTCTGCGGCACCGAGCCGACCCTTTCTCAACTGGCAGAAGAGCTGGGGGAGAGCGTGGAGAACATCACGCTTGCGATCCAGGCTGCACAGCCCGCCCTGAGCCTGACCCCGGAAGGGGAGAACAGTGACCGGCAGATAGATATCCCGGTGGAATCCCCGGAGGAAGAACTTGCGGATAAGATCGGCCTGGCCGAGGTGCTGGAAAGTCTGCCGGAAGAGGACCGGCTCCTGATCCGCCTGCGGTTCTATGCCAACCGCACCCAGAGTGAGACGGCAAAAGTGCTGCATACCACGCAGGTACAGATCTCCCGGCGGGAGCGCAAGATCCTGCGGAAAATGCGGGAGCGGTTATTGGAATGAGCCGTGAAAAAGAAAATAGGGCTTTTCTTGAAAAATGTGAAAAAAGGCTTGCTTTTTGTCTGAGTCTGTGCTAAAATACATTACTGTCAGGCGGATGTCTGACACAAACGCTTCAGAAAAAACGGATGAAAAGTGACGAAGGTCGATTGGTTCTTCTAAGAACTTCAAAAATCTTCAAAAAAGTGCTTGACATTCTAATACAAACGTGCTAAAATGTACAAGCTATCAGCCGCTAAGGCTGAGGCGCACAGGACCTTGAAAATTGAACAATATCGAAAAACTTGTAACGGAACCTATTTTCG
>OGJJ01000782.1_pt1 | contig 26841 bp, 42 predicted proteins | sample 1572081 | NCBI WGS metagenome assembly OGJJ01 (sample SAMEA2582122, study PRJEB24529) | metagenome | biome: Human gut stool | place: China | collected 2011
ATTGGCTATATCCTAGCCTTTTCAGCCCCGACGATTTCTAAACGGGACAGCAGTGATTATAATTACATATATAAAGCTAAAAGCTACATATATTTTACTTTAATACGATATGTTAAAGTTATAATATGCTGTCTATCAGTGCTTTATATTACTTTAGAAAGTTAAGATTTAACACAATAAATTTGGCTATATCGAAAAAAAGTAGTATCTTTGCAGTAGAAAAAAAGAGATAGAAACACTATCTTATAAGTAACATTTAAACAAATTTAGGTATGAAAGATTTAGAAACAAAAGGTGCTCAAGGTTACGATCACGTAAGCACAAAGGTAGCTAGTTATGTTAGCGAGTGCAAGAAGAGTGCAGTGTTATCACAGAGTTTAGAGGTGCTCAATAGTTACCGCAAAAAGCTATTGAGCGAGTGCAGCGACAAAGAAGTAGTAGAGGCAAAAAAAGCCCTTGAAACAGCTAGAGCTAACTATAATAAGCTAGCTACAAAGTACGTACTTTCAGATAGTGCGTATTGCAACCTACAAACGGAATGTGTGCGCACCGCCGTTAGTGAGTTTTCACGTACGCACAATTTGCCTAATTTCTTTGCGTGGTTTGATAATAACGGCAAAGATAAGCAAGCATCTATTATAGACAGTTTGCAGCGATTAGGTAGCAAGTTATCAGATTTGCACCACAAATTTGTAGGTGGTGCAAAGGTAGCTAAGAAAAAGTCTGAAACTATCACAGATTTGCAGAAGCAAATTGCAGATTTACAGGCTAAATTGGCAGCTGTACAGAAGTAAGTAACTAGATAGGTAGCGAAAAACTACCTATCTTTTACCCTACATTTTCCCCACTGACTATCTAGCAGGTAGCCAGTGGGAAATTTACACCGTACAAATTATGTGCGGTGCGGGTCGTCGTACCCTTATTTTTCCTATCACGTTTAGGCGTACAATTGCGGGTCAGTGCCGCATAAGGGAACAAAACAGAGATTTTGGTATTATTCCAGAGAGAGAGAATTTATTCTCCCTCAGGGGATTTATTATCAAAATTTCAGAGAGCTATCCGGCAAACGAATCTGTAGTGATACAGAAAGGCGGGCGAGAAATCCCGTCGAGGGTAGCGAGAGAGCACAGAGCCACCACGATACCGAATGAGATGAGGCACGTGGAAAGAGCAAGAGCCGTAGCTGTGCAGTTACCGAGCGAGATGACGGACGGATAAATCATAATTCATATTCTACCGGTTTGGAATTGTCCGGTCGGGCTGGTTACCCGAGAATCAATTGTGTGTGCAATCACGATTTGCAGCGTATCAAGGCGCACACTATCCACGCTGACTGAAATCGGTTGCTTGTCATCCGTGCGAGATTTATCTCCTCAGAAATAAACAAGCTGCTGGCAGAAGCATAAAATCTGTAGGGTGTGAGCCACGTAGTTAAGACAATAATGATAAAACGTGGTGCAAAGATGCACATCCTGGCTAACGGGGCGGGGAGAAATCTCCGCCCTACAATTATGAACCAATAAATTATTAGAATTATGAAAAAGATATTCACGCTTTATCAGACAAACAAGGTTAATATTCTTGGTGGTTACATGACATACTCCACATTATCAGAGGCTTTTGATGCTCTTAATCCTAAGTGTGGCGTGAACACTATCACCGCCGTTACTATGGTAAACGCGGAGTGGTGGAACGGCAAACGCACCGGTTATTTGTGTGGGGTTTTGTCTAAGGGTGTAATTTACAGAGCCTAAAATCTCCCTACGCTTGTAGGGAACAATAACCAAAATTATTAGAATTATGAGTACGCTGAGAATTAAATGCCTCGATATGTGCGAGGTTGAGAGTATCATTGCAGATGCTCAGGAGATTTTAAGTCACGTAGAATTCGGGTCTTTGCAGAATGGTGTGCTTACATTATTCTGCGTGTTGTGAGCCTAAAAATCCGTAGCCAGTACGATAATTGTCGTGTGTGGCTACGGAACAATTACCAATAAAATTAGAATTATGAAAGCAAGACAGATTATTTATTCAAGTACGATAATTGTGCTTGGATTTATTCAGAGTGTGCCGGCATTCTTGTGCTTGGCAAGTACGATAATTCTCCTGAATGTGCTTGGAATTCTTTACGGAATTGTGCTTGGAATATTCTGGAGCAGTACGATAATTGGCAGATGGTATTTCCGTGAGCTGTGGAGATCTACACTCCGCTTGGAGAATTTCATACTGCCTGGAGTTTCGTAAATCTAGAAAGTACGAAAATTGTGCTTGGAAACATTTGGCTAAATTCTGCTTGGAGAAATCCAGGCAGTACGATAATATAACAAATTAAATTACAGAATTATGAAACAGAGAATTTTTATCGCAGTGTTTGTTATCGTGTGTCTTGCACTTGTAGCCGTATCCATTGACAGCGTGAACTGCCACAGAGCAAATGTGATGCTGAGAAAGACAGTGACAGCTCAGGCTAACGAGATTTCTGAGCTTAACGCCAGTTACACAGCAGAGGGACCTACAACGTTCGTAGGTCTCACAAAGTAGCCAAATCTGAGAGGAGATTCCGCTCCTCTCTTCTATTAACCAAATTATTAGAGAAATATGGATAGAATATTAAAGCAAGATTTGAGTAAGAATGAGGTTATAGACCTCTTGCTTGGAATGGATGCAGAGGAAGTTGAGGGCAATTTCTCTGTACGTCGTGTCCTGATTGATACACAGGCGTGTGACGTATTCGGCGGAGAACCTGAGGATTCTTATCCTCTCATCCCTGGTACGTACATGGCATTGTATTACAAGAGTATTGTCGATGACCCATATCCGTTCTTCGAGAAAATATGTGGAAACATAATAAATGACGATGACAAATGTCAAATGCTTATGAACGGAGATGGTTGCATTCGTATTTTCATGCTCAACAAGTACGAGTAGCCAAAAATGTGCTCAGGCATTTTCCTGGGCATACTATGTAGAACCATTAAACAAATTGAATTATGCAAGACAGAAAATCACAAAAGAACTTCGAACGTGCATTGCTCCACGAGATGGAGAAGATCAAGATTGCTGCACGCCAGTGGCACAACAACAATAACAGAGGATACAGAGATTATCGTAGCAAGGAGGCTATCTCCAAAAGCTTCTCTGAGATAGCGGTGCTGTGCATGGGCTGAAATGTGCGTGGCGGTTGTCACGCATACTATTCACCAATATTTTAGATTATGAAGAAGTTAGAAAATCCCAAGTGGGAAGAGTGCAGAGATTATCTGCGTAGTAAGGTTTTGCCACGTTTGCAGGAGATGCAGCGTGACTTGTTTGGTAACGAGAAGCTGATCTTCGAGATAAGCGTGGGCAAAGAAGGAGAATATATTTCCGTGTATACAAATGTTTCCGCCGATGATGCCCTTTATCTAAATCTGTCCTGCGTAGATAGCCGTGAGGAAATTGATTCCGAGTTAGCAGATCTCACGGATTTCATCAAGAAGTACACAGCCTGAAAACTGAGGGAGTTTTATCTCCCTCTCCTACAAACCAAAAATATTAGAATTATGAGTAAATGGGTACAATTTTATCACAAGCTTAACAAGTTTGACCTTGTGAACATGAGATTTACGGATGAAGAAGAAACCGTAGAGATGGTGGGCATGGATTCTGTCATGCGTATCGACGGCAGATGGAATATGCCGTCCATACGTGCTGCGATACAGAAGAAAATCGAGAGGATGAAGAATTTCGATGCTTTTGATCCCTGTGCATTCTCCATTCTCACCGGCAGTTCTATCCTGAATGCTTCAGAAAGTCCGGTGTACAATCTCTAGCCAGAACTGGGCAGTACGATAATGTGCTGCCTGCTATTAACCAAAACAGAATAAATTATGAACGCATTTAACACAAAGGAAGATGGTACTCATTTGTACCGGTTCTTTTACGTAGAGCCTATCATTGACATCTACGCTTACGACTTGGAGCAAGCAATGGAGCGTTATCTCGTGTATTGTCAAAAGAATGAGTTGTACGGATTGTACGATTACGAGGCTGACGACGATGATGAAATGCACTGCTACACAGACCCAACAATGGAGGACCCTGATTGTTATCCTGCGTATATACGCATTGACTACCTATCTGTTGAGGAAATTGAGGCGTGCGTTGATGCCGGAGGTCATCCGTTTCAGGGAGGTTGGAGAAAGATAGCCTAATCAAATGTAGTCCTCATATAGGGCTACACTTCTATTATTAACCAATAAAATTCAGAATTATGACAGACGGAGACAGAAGGTTCCTTGCCAGGCTCGTAGCGAGCCACAAGGCAGTTATCAGCGAGGAGTGTGCGAGAAAGAAGTTCGACAAGAGCGAGTATTACAGACGTGCCTCTCGTGTGGACAAGAAAGCTCAGGAGATTGAGCGTGCGTACATGCGTCCTAGAAGATTTTAGCCAAACATTCTGTGCAGTCTATCTGCACAGAAACCATGTTTAACCAAAAATACAATAGATATGGAGTATATTAAGAGGACAGAGAACAATACGCGCGTTGACGTGTATTTCGATGGAGAAAAGTATGTATTCATCAACGCATTCCACGGATGTGTGGCAGTTGCGAGAAGAGAAGGACTCGTTGAGTTCACTAATGACGGATACATGGCTCACGTCAAGTTCAAGGTCGAGAAAACGAGATGCACCATCAGTAAGAGAACTATAGATGGCGTCATCTATAAGATGGAGAACAGATACATGAGCACTGTCGTTGAGTATGAATGGAAGGAGGTTGACAGAGATGACTTGCCTTATGCCGTGAGCGTGAAAGTAGAGGAGCGTTAAGCCAAAAATCCTGCGTGGAGACACGTAGGAGCTATTATTAACTAAATATTCAAAGGATATGAAAGAAAGTATTGAGGCTATGCTGTGGGATTTCATTGTTGATAACAATATCGCCACAGAGGACGAGGTTAGACTTGTCACGGATATAAATGGCTTGAACGAGGAAACGATGACAGACATTATTTATGCCAAGACAGGACTACGCAGTTACGAGCAGTGTAAAGATGAAGGCTACTCCGGTACAGATGAGCTTGACAGCTATTATTGTCTTGACGAAGACGAAGAAGAAGAAGACAATGAAGAAGAGGAAGAGGATGAAGATGAAGAAGAGTAGTATTTGCCTAAAAAGGTGCGCCCATGTCTGAGCGTGCCTTCTATTGATTAACCCTTTAAATTATTTGAATTATGGCGAATAAATATCAGATCACAAACCAGAAGCAGCTTCGTGAAGCATTCTGGCAGTTTTGCGACGAGTGTGGTATCGACTACACTGGCAAGAAGACAAAGTTCAACCTAGACTTGAATATAATGTTCAACGATTGGAAGGACGGATTGCAGAAAGATGGTGTGATAAGCGACAAGCTTTGTTTCAGAGCTTGTCTGTATTAAGCCAAGCCAATCCTCACTCTCACGGGTGGGGATTTCTATTAACCAAACAGATTGAAATATGAAGAAAATTGAGATTACGAGAGCTGGCATGGGTGAGAAATGCCCATACCCGAGGTTCAGCAAATTACTGGCAAAAGGCTACATAATGTGCCATCGCTGCAAGCATTGTGCTGAAATTATCAGTGAGACAGAAATAATGTGTGACTATAATTAATCTATAAATTATGAGTGAATTAGAGAAAATCCTGAATGACGATTTACTGAATTGTGAAGTATTGAAGACAGAAGAGAATGCAGCAAGGCGTGTATCTCTTATCAAGTGGACGCACGACAATACATTCTCTTTCGCTGAAGTACGCAAGGATACCGGCAAGCTGGAAGTTACAGACATCCAGGCTCTCAGTGAGCTTGATGCGTACAGACAATTCTACAGGAAATATGGCGAAATAGCCATAATTAGCTAAAACTCCCCACATCATCGTGGGGAACCATTATTAACCAATTAAAAATTAGAATATGGCAAAGAAAGTTTATGCTCTCTATCGCACAGACAAATGGCATACATACGTAAGTCGCGAATTACTTGTTGTAGCAGGTAGTATCAGAAGATGTTGTAAGGTAGCCAAGGACGATGGAGCGACAAAAGAGCAGATTGAGGATTTGCGCGGTTACCGCCATCAATCACAGTGTACCAACGAAACCGATTACGAGTACGACATTGATACGTACACGCTCAATGAGAGTTTAATCAGCTAAAATCCCTCTTCGGAGGGAACCATTATCAACCATTTAAACAGATGAATTATGGAAAAGAATATTGTAGAAGTTGTTATGAACAACAAGGGTGAAGTTATCGAGAAAGTAGCCGATTATATCGGTGTAAAAAGCTTTGCCGCGGTAATCGAGAGTCTCTATCGTGAGTGTCTTGAAAATTTCGATGACGCAGAGGATCTGGAAGAATACATTGCTGATGTATTCGAAAAGAATATCCAGTCCCTTGCATGGGAGTTTACTCACAAGGTAAACAGAGAGATGAAGAAATATCTACATCTTAACGACCAGCGTATGGATGGTAATTTTGCAAATCTGTACAACGATTATCCCAGACACGTTACAGGTACGTTCTGGGCGACGGACTACGATGGCGACGATTACTACGATTTGTATCCTCAGATGGTAGCCAGACTTGATGCCGCAGAAGACAGCGAGCAGGCTAACAAGGACAGAGAATATCTCGAAGAATGGTATTTCAAGGCGTTCGGCACGTACAACATCAAGTACAATTTCGGCAATTACCTTGAAGAGGTTCACTCCATGATGGAGGAAGATTATGAGGAAGCCTAACAATATCCCCTAGCATGGGGATATACAATGTTAAACCATTTAAATGATATTAGATATGAGTTACGAATTTGCAAAGAAAGAAATCGGCGAGTATAGAATCACCATTTATCAGGATGAGGGCGCTGAATCACCTTGCTCTTCATGGGATTTGGCAGGTGTGTATCTTTGGGAGTATACCGGTTGCGGTAGTGGAAGATTAAGTAACGGCTGCAACTGGGATGAAATATACGACAGAAAATACGACACTAATAACCACAGTTTGCAGGATGCTCTTCGTGAGCTTGTATACATGTACGTTCCACAGAATCGTCTTGTAAAATATCTGAAGAGCAACAAGCATCGCTCTGCCAAATTATCGTATGATAGAAGCTCTCATGTTTGGGAACTTGATTATTACGACAGCAGAGAGGCATACAAGACTTCGGTAGAGTTTACTCCTGACGAAATCAAGAACTATGACATGAGAGCAGAGATGATCGAGCCTATGAACAACGAGGACTTGATATGGCTGCTTGATGACATAGCTTACGAAATCGTGATATACGAGTGGTCTTCTACGGGATATTGTCAGGGAGACTATGTAGAAGGTATCGCATATTGTAACAAGGAGCGATTTGAAAAGATGGTTGATACGAATACCAAGAACTGGAAGAATCGTGCTATCGAGCTATTTGAGAGCGAGGTTAAGAATATCGGTATGTGGATGTGGGGTGATGTAAAAAGTTACATCCTAGAAAAGAAACGCCCGTATACAAAATTGTACGAAGATGGTAAATCTTCTGATTCCTACGAGTGGGAGCAGATTGAATCCTGTTGCGGAGAGTACTTCGAAGATGCTGATGACCTCATCGAAGAGGTTATCAAGGAACACGGTTTACAGCCGAAAGATGCAGCCTAACAAGGGGAGCTTGCATGCTCCTCTTCCATTAACCAAATTGCAAAGAATTATGAAAAAGAGTATAACGATTTCAGAGAGAGGTAACAAAGTTATCTACAGAGTTGGCAGGCGTATAGTATGCTACAGAGAGGGATACAGGGTTTATCGTGGCAAGCCTTCAGATGCGACACATGCTACGATTGACGCATTATCCGAGAATATCGCGCATGAGATGTGCGTTTATATTTGCGAGCGCAGAATCTATGCAGAAATGAGGTATCAGAATCCTGTCGCATACAACGCCCACAGAGTATTGAACGCATTAGCCTAAAAGATAGCCTTCGGGCTATCACTATAACCAATTAAATAAAGAGAATTATGACGAAAGAAGCAAAAAAGGTATTTGACAAGTTCTTTAAGATTCATCGTGACAACGTTGCAGGTAAGACTATCTGCTTTATCTCACGTGGAGAGTGGTCTGATCCTCAGATTGCGTACAAGGGCTATCTCCTTAACTACTGGGATGTGCTAGAGCTGGCGTGTCCTGAAGATGCGCCGGATGATTACGAACCAGACGAAACAGAATGGTATGACGCTTGCATGGATTCTCTATTCGGATACACAGATTGCGGCTTAAAACCTGACAAGTTTGAGCCATCAGACGCTATGAGCGTGACAGGTATCATCACTATCAAGAAGCCTTAAAAACAGAGGGAGCAATCCCTCTGACATTATTAACCAAATTATTAAAGATTATGAAGAGATATTACGTATCAGTCACAGAGACTTTAAACAAGATTGTCAGCGTCGATGCCAAGAGTGAGAAAGATGCGCTTGAACAAGTACAAACAGCCTACAATGATTCTGTCATCGTTCTCGATTCCAGCAATTTTGTAAACGAAGAAATAGAACTTGACTCTAATCAGGAGTTATATGCTGACAACGAAAAAGAGCAGGGAGGAGATGTTTATCAGCACATCGACTAAGCCAAAAGCGTGGGTTCGCCCACGTGCTATCAACCAAAATGTTAAGAGTATGACAAAGAATGAGATTAAAGAGCTTACAGACATCATCATGAAAGCAGACGTTTACAGCGTATTTAAAGGAGGTCGCATAGATAAATCCAAGAAGTACAGCTACCTGTTTAGAAATGACACAGGTCCACGGCATTACGAGTTCTCGATTGATGCAGACACAGTGGAAGAGGCGAAAAAATCAGCATTAGACAATTTTATCGCCAAATTCAGAGCGATGGAGCCAAAGAAGAATTGGCCGAAGAAGGTTCTTGATGAACCTGGCTTAAAAAGTCAGAATCGCCTGATAGAGCGCAAGATGATGCAAATTGCAAAGCCATTCAAGAAATCCAAGTTCAGCGAAGGCTTCTGGTTTGTAATTTCTCCACAAGGAGAGTACGTGATGAAAACGACAATGCTTTCTGCCATTGAGTACGCAGAGAGCATTGGAAAGAAGCGAAAAGATGTGTGGGCAATAAGTGTGTAACCAAACAGAGAGGCGATTGCCTCTCACCAATAACCAAAAGATTACAGGTATGATTACAGACATCCAAGAGAAGATTTGCTTCAAATGCAAGTACGGAATTTATAGAAAAAGTCCTGTCAGTCAAGAGTACGACGTTATTACGTGCAGGCGAAACCGTTCTGCCGATAAGTGCTATAACGGAGTATATGGCGATTACGAGTTTATCTAGCTAAAAAGCGCAGCTAAGGACTGCGCACAATAACCAAAAAAAAGAAGAATTATGAATGAAGACAGAATCCTAGAGATGTTCTTCGAAAAAGCCAGATGGCAGTATGCCATTGAGAAAGGCTTATTCAAGGACATGAACAAAGCAGTAATGTATCAGCTGACGACACCGGAGGCTCGTCTGGCTATGTATCAGAGGATCAAGAGCGGCAATTACAAGATAATGCCGCCACATACAGCCAAGATTCCGAAAGACAACGGAGATTTCCGAACGGTCTACGTGAATGAAGCTGTAGACAGAATTCTACTGAGCATAGCCAACGACCTCCTGTTCGAGCTGATGCCAGAGATGGTGCATCCACGCTGCACGTCGTACCAGAAAGGTATCGGCTGCGGTCGTGTGGTGCAGGAAGTGTCTCGGATAATATACTCGGCAGAGGGAAAAATCATCGGATGGAAAGGTGACTTCTCCAAGTACTTTGATTCTGTGCCTATTCGGTTCATCGACTGGGCATTTGACAAGGTAGAGGAGAAGTACGGAAAGTCTGCGCTGATAGATGTCATTCGTGACTACTATCATACAGACATCTATTTCGATGAGGACAACAACCTCTGTGAGAAGTATCAGTCCCTCAAGCAGGGATGCTCTGTTGCTGCATGGCTGGCTGATGTCATTCTCTATCATCTTGACGACAAGCTATCTAAGCTTAACGGATATTACGTCCGTTATTCTGACGATACGCTGTTTGTCGGTGAAGACTATGAGAAAGCCATGGATATCATGAAGAGCGAGCTGGAGATGATGCAGATGACGCTCAACCCAAAGAAGGTTGAGTATCTTGACGCTAATCACTGGTTCAAGTTCCTCGGATATTCCATCAAGGGTCACAATATCTCTCTGTCGTCCACTCGTATCAAGACTTTCCAAAAGGAGATTGAGAAGAGAACGATAAAGAAGCGTGATACCACGATGACGAAAGCCATCAATGCAGTAAACAGGTATCTCTACAAGGGGTACTGCGATTATTCCTGGGCTACTCAGGTTCTTCCGGTCATAAACGTAAAGGAGGACATCGACAAGCTCAACGCCTTCGTCATGGACTGCATCCGTGCGGTCAAGACAGGCAAGAGAAAGGTCGGTGGTCTCGGATACGTGAAGACTCAGGCTGTAGGTTGCATAGACCGAGGTCGTGGCAGGAACGTGAAAGCCAACAGGAGTAAGACAGAGAGCGAAATCAAGGGGTATCTATCGATAGGTTGTGCTCAGAATGCCTTGCGAACGAGCAGGGCTGCGTACAACACATTGGTGAATACCCTGTAGATGAGCACCTAGCGCAAGGAACTGCCGGGATGAAGAAGAATGTTTTAAACATCCGGTCTCGAAGATCGCGGGCCTATCTCCGGATCAGAGATGGTCCTGCGATCCTCTCCACCAGGATATTATCATGCTGATATAGCTATGCGCAGTATCTTCTGACCGGCAGACTCTGTAACCGAGCACATGGACGTGGGAGAAGGACGGACAGATTCAGGCGACGCCTCTATAACATCATCTGAAGGGACCGAGTGATCCAAGTCTGCGACTTGAGATACCTCGGGCCCTTCGTATGACGCACAAGGCGTAGCTCATCAACGAAGTACAGAAATGTGCCAGTCCGTATGACTTCCACCGGTGGCGCACACCACCACTCCCTGATGGATGGCAATGTTTAATACCACAGGTTCTCTTAACCAGAGTAGTTAATCCAGTGAGTCCTGGATTAACTATTCTGGCGAATCCTGTGCTGAAATCAGAATCATAAAGCATTGTGCCGAGCCATCGGTCAGGGAATCACCCTAGCACGAGGGTAGTCTTCAGAGGAGAGTGAATTCACGAGTGATGTTGTGCTCGCCGGCTAATGCTGTGAATCCACAGCGTCATCCGGCGGGTTAACATCCCTCAGATCAAGCTGCTACAGCTACGTGCCACGCTCTCAGATGAAGACAACGTTATTGCCAACGAGGTACACGAGGAGGAATTCTTTATGTCGCGATCTCTGTATCAACGCGATAAGGCTGGTGATACCAGCAATCTCGCGTATTGCAAGATCCCTCAATCGTCAAGATAGAGGTAGGCAACAGACCTATGAGTGTACCTGCAAACAACCAAAAGTGAATTGCATCACGACTTATCAAGGGTATGAGGTTTAATACCACGTGAGTGGAATACCGTCGTCGATGTCTATCGATATCGACGACCGTATCCAAACACGGGGTCTAATCGTGAACATATATCCATGCAACGAAGTACTAGAGATAAGTCACGGACATTGCAGTCCGCATAGCCAAGAGTAGAACAGATTCAGTTGCATGTAATGTGATAACGGGACACAACCTGGCGGTTGCCCGGTACGCGTCCCGTTCTTATACATGCAATAATCAAGACGATACAGGAATGCAACACTCTACTGAGACTATGCTATAGCTATTGCGAGCCGAATGGTTCGCAAGGAGAATAGATTGTACAATACGGTATCAATCATCCTGAAGATCCAGGTGGTTACCTGGATCTGTCAGGACTTAGATACAGTATTTATCAAGACCTTATAGTTACGCAACAGATTCTCTGAGCGCACTACTATTAACCAATGCTTTAGAATTATGAGAAGAAAAAAGAAAGACGTAATCAAGTCGATACTTAAGCAGTTGCAGGAGATTCAGATGGAGTATGCTTACGACAAGACTTTACGAGTAGGCATATTTACCGGAAGTACACGAAACGATATCATAATAGAGATATCAAGGTGCGATGACACTAGTTCGGATTGCCAGTACGTGATCGAAGGAAGGGAATTTGTATTCTCTTTAAGAAAGTCGTGTTCCGACAATGAGTTTACCCTGTTTGAGGTGCGTTCCTATATATCAGCACTCAAGGGAAGCTAAAAACGGCGTAGTAATTCTACGCCTTCATATTAACCAATATTTTAGAATTATGGAGAAAATAACATTCAATCAGCTGAAAGAGGATTACTTCAACAATGACGTATGTATGGCAGAAGTTCTTGCGAGTACACCTGCTACAGGCCTGACTATCGAACAAGCATTCTACCTATATATACGAGCAAAGAATTGGAGTGATAAAGATGAGTTTGAGCTCTATAGCGATGGAGATTATTACGACTTGGTTGAAGAAGCCAAAAATATGGAGCTGTAATGCTCCATTCCTATAAACCAATATTTAGAATTATGACATACGACGAGATTATCAATGAAGTTGAGAATGGTGCTAAGTTCACCATCAACTTCCAGAAGAGAACATGTAGAGTGAATGGCAAGGTAGTAATGTCTGAGGAAGACAAGCCGAAGGACACGCCTTACCTTACACCCGAGGTTGTGTTTGTAGGCATCGAGCAGAGATATGCGGCATACAAGCACTCTGTGCCGTCAGAACGCTCTGAATCACATCGCCGCTACTACTTCAAGGCTTTGCCTGAGAAAGAGCTCTCAGACGAAGATATGATGTATGGTGAGCGACGTGAGGTAGCGAGATGCAAGCTGGAGCTGTACGTACTGATTCAGCTACTCAGAGGCAACCTCTGGTGGGACAGCAAGTGGGGAACGTGGTTCTGGTGTTCCAAGAACGACAAGGACCTGATTATCCTCAGAGACTGGATTGAGCCAAACAAGGGTGGGGCGTAAGCCTCATCCACAAGAGTTAAGTAAATTTTTAATAACCAATTTAAATTATTTGAATTATGAAGCAGATTGTAACAATCACTGGTGAGAACTTGAACATCGTAACTAACAATGTAGAGGCTACAGCAGCAACCGGTAAGAAGACCAAGGCGCAGATGCGTCTCGAAGCTCTCAAGGCAGCAGGTGTTGACGTGAGCAAGTACTTCCCTCTCGGTGATGACCAGCTTATCAAGATCGAGAATGGTGCAGCGGTTTCTGTAGACATGGACGATGCGACCATCGATGCGGTAGGCAAGCAGATTGTCGAGGGTGGATACGTAAGCAACTGGAAGCTGTTCCGCCGTTGGGTGATGAGCCAGATGTTCCATATGCTCCGAACGATGGACGGATGGAACAGGTCATTCAACCAGGTATTGCAGCGCAAGGGCTACGAGTACCAGTGGCGCATGTTGGAAAATGAGCTCTACGCTCAGATGAAGATGTGCGACCACAAAGACTACGAGAATGTCGGTGCGAGAAACAGATGGTTCGGAGGCTTTGTCGCTAGCGATATGGCTTATGACTATATCAAGAAGCTCCGCAAGTACGTGGATGACAACCTCATCTACACAGTCAAGAAAGACGCGCACGGAAACGTCAAGAAGACATACAAGCATACCTGTAAGGGCAATCCTTATGTACGTCTTCAGAACAAGGACATCTTCGTCGCAGACCTGGAGAAGAAGGTATATGCCCCTCTTAGCAGCCTCGCGCGCAAGATGTATGACAGCAATACCTACAAGGAAGTCTACGATGCCGTTCACGAGTTCAACAAGAAGCGCAAGCATCTCGCATGGGAAACCAAGCAATCAGATGCTTTCATCAATGCCTACAAAGGTTCTGGTTCCTACTACACAATGAGAAACCTCATTATGTTCCACGGAGCCAGATTCTGGAAAAACGGACGGAAGATGTCAGAAGCCAACTCATTGAAGGAGCTTGAGTCTAAAGCGAAGATGTATGATGAGCAAGGATGGAGAATGCTCGGTGTTCTCAAGCAGCTCATTATAGAGAACGATATCGACATCCAGGGCAAGATTAACGAGTGGCATAAGGCTAAGGTCGAGAAGGTGATCGCCAGTAAGTAGTAAGGTTCGCCGCCTGTAGTATGGTGGCCCGGCAAGAATTCACAAGAGCTTCTGCAACGAGAGGATCTCCTCCAGTGCATTTACTGGAGGTAATCCTTCGAGCTAAAGCTCTCTAGATCGAACTTTTAGAGTAAGGCGCCAGCCGGGAGCCATTCTAGCCAAAAGTCGGTTACTGATTCCGTAACCGATTCAATGTTTAACCAAATAAAATGAGGAATTATGAAAGAAATCAACGTAAATCCGAGAAGATACGTAAAGGCTATCATTGAAGGAAATGATATCGTCGAGAAATCAATTCTCGATGTAATCTTTGACAAGCCGTATATCAGTAACAAATTCCATCTTGGTTTTGTTGGAGATGTACCTACAATGATAGAAATCAACGGAAACTACATGTTTATCAGAAAACTGCATCGTTACAACCCTGTTGAATGGGGAAGGGAGATTGTCAAACGATTGACTGGGTATGCAGAAAACAACATAAATATTTGTCATACAACGCAGTATCTCGAAGAAACCATGGCAAACCCTTTAATCTACACCTTTTTCCTTGGGAACGACTTTCTCACAGTAAAACTGAACTATAATGTGGAAATAGATGTAAAATAGCCAAACATGTCAGTCGTTAGCAGCGGCTGACTCCTTATCATAACTAGATTTTGTTTAAATGGTTCAAGCCGGTCTGTCGTGAGACACGCCGGTTTTTTGTTCCCCAAGTTTAACCAATTAAAATTTTGTGAATTATGGCAACAGCAAGAAGAGGAACAAGAATGCTCAAAGCTTCCGACATTATGAAGAGAAAGGGCATTGTCCAGAAACAGATGGACATGAACAAGTTCAACGAGGTTATAGAGAATTTCTTTATGACCCACGAGCCTAAGGATACGATTCTCCTTACGCCGAAGAGATTCATCGAGATGGATAACCCGCCAGAGGGTGACTTCATTGACTATCTCGATGTCAGCGTGTGGGAGAAGAAATGCGATGATCCGGATGACCAGTTCGACTTCATCGACTATCAGTTCATGAAGAAGAACGGGATGCTCCGTCCTATCCTTATGGTGAACGAGCCATTCATCGGCAATGCTGCCGGGTGGCTGAGAGATTTTTGCGGATTCACTGTGAAGAGCAGAACACGAAAGAAGAAGAAGGAATATATCGTGTCTCTGCCGGTGTAAAGCCGAAAAATGCGTGGAACATTATTGTTTCACGCTCCTATTATTAACCAATTAAAATTAAAAATATGAATGATTTTTTAAAATTAGCAGAGGATTTAGGATGGAGTTATAATGTTGACGATACACCTAACGAAAGAGGTGAGGTTTGCGTCGAGTTAGAGAAGTATTCCCCACAAGACCAAGACTTCATCGCCACAATTTGGTTCGAGAATGGCAATAAGTCTGACTTCATGGATAAGTTGTATCAATATTATAGCGACTTCGATCCTGACGAGGAAGCCAGTAAATGGATTGGCGAGGATGGGCATGGCGCTAACGGCGCGCCATACAAATTATCGGATATTTTGCAAGATATGGAGGATTGCAAGGATATGCTACTAGATTTATGGCACGAGTATTTTTACGATGAGTACCCAGAAAATCGTCCAAATGAGACCGACGAAGGGAAGCGACTCGCAGGAGAAATCGAGGAGAAATCCGGAAAGCATTACCACTCGTGCTCTCTACAGAATTATCAGAGCGGTAAGTACGGCGTTATCATTGATGGCTGCCAGAAGTTTCTATCGGAATGCAAGGAAGAGACATTAGCCTATATGAAAGGCGTGCTTACGGGCCTTGATATCGAAAGAAAAGACTAAGCCAAACAAGCCTGCCGGAAACGGCGGGCATCAAGTTAAACCAAAATTAAGATTATGGATAGAAAAGTATTGAAAGACAAGATTGATGAGTTGCGTTCAACAGCCAAGATGGAGCTAGCATGCACCATCCGTGAGATTATGAGAGAGCACAATGTGCAGAAGAAAGAACTTGGCTGGCCTGTAGTTATCAACAATAGCTGTCTTGTAGATGTCGTAGAGGTAGGTAGTAGAGATGCCGATATCCCGTTTTTCGTCATAAACGTTGGTGTTGGCTACTACAAAGAGCCTCACAAGGTAAGTGCATTGGACGATAGCGTATCGGTTGAGCTACTCGCTGATATTGCGACAGGGTTGAACAACGAACTGAGTGGATACGTCAGCACTTATGTGGCAAAGTACAGATTCATCTATGACGACGGAACTACGGCCGACATGGATGAGCCTTATGTATTCCTTGCAGAATCAGAAATAGATGCCAAAGATAAGGCAGACGACTATGCAGAGGTATGGAATAACTGGAATGAAGATACGATAGAACTCGTATCAGTCGAGAAACAGACCGCTTCGGAAGGTTAAATTAGCGTTAAAAACGGCAAAGATGATGGTTTATATTATAAACTTTTAGTATCTTTGCCACTAGTAACCAAAATATTAGAATTATGACAGAAGAATTAAGAATCAAGACAAGAGACTGGGAACGACTGTTAAGCCCTGTTCAGCAGGAGAAGTACAAGCTCGCTATCAAGCAGGGCTGGTTCGCCAACTATCACGGCAACGCATGGAGGCATGACACGTTCTATGGCGCATACATCTGGAAATATCCGAAGTTCATCAAGGTCGTGAGAATGTTCGATGAGCTGTTGGGCCACAAGCCATTGTGGGAAGACATCACTGACGACAACCTCCGTGACCTCTTTGAGAAGATTAAGGAGAACTACGCTCCAAACTCCGCAAAGACCGTATGCGCCACCATCAAGGCGGTGATACGTGAGAACGATGCTACGAAGGAGATAAACAGCCCTACGTTCGGAAAGATACTCAGAACGAAGGCTGTTCCTGTCCAGTCTGTCTATCTCTCAGATGAGGAGATAAACAGAATCATCAATTACAATCCAAGAGGACAGACGAAGAGATATGTTCAGCGTATGTTCCTCATGGAATGCCTCTGTGGAGCACGATATAGTGATTGTCAGAGGATAACCCCCGAGAACATCGATGATACCGGACACTTCCTGGTGTATGTAGCACAGAAGACCAAGACGGAAGTAAGAGTCCCTCTTCACAAGAAGCTCCGTCCGTTCCTGGTATGCGGCACGGGCGTTGAGCCCCTTCCTGGAGAAATCAGCGAGATGACCTTCAACCGAACTCTTCGTGACATCTGCCGTGATTGCGGAATAGACGAGAATACGAAGGTGTTCCATGCAGGTAAAGAAGAGACCGGAAAGAAGTACCTCTTTATCTCCTCACACACCGGCAGACGTTCGTTCGCCACGAATCTCTCCAAGAAAGGCGTACCATTGGAACAGATTGCCGTCATGATGGGGCATACTAGTAACGGTAAGCCTAATATCCAGATGACGCAGCGGTACATCGTTGGTAAGACCGAGATTGACAGCAATACCCTGAGACTGTTCGGTGTATACGATAAGGATCTGGATGATGGTCTAGATGAGGACCAAGCTAAAACTGGAGATGGCCATTAGCCATCTCCTGCTATTGTTTAACCAATTAAATAACGAATATGGCAGAAGATAATAAAAAAGAACTCATCAATGAGTGCCAGGAAAAGTATGCCAAGCTTATAAAGCAGACGGTCATAAAGGCACTCACAGGCGAGATTTCTACGAACTCCGCTATGGTAAAGGAATTGGAGTCACTGAACTTCCAATACCACGAGGAGATGGACGAGTACGACGATACGGCGCCTGACCTTAACCCGGAGCTCATAGAAAACTTCAGGCAGGCAGAGAATACTGGCAAGAATGTTTCCGTTGAAGCGCAGGAATACCTTCTTGCCCTCGGCATGTGTGAGAAGATGTTCAACCAGAAGATATGGGTCAACGAAGATGGCCACATGTGTGACGAAGATGGGAACAGACTATCTGCTGACGGAGAACATCGTGTTTTCGAAGTTGTTAAGTGCGGAAAATAAGATATTTCTAGTTAATCATAGCTAGATTTGTTTAAATGGTTGTCCTCTCTTGCCCGTGAGGGTAGGAGGGGATTTTTAAAACGGCCCCGATTAGCCAAAAATAGGGAGCTTCGGCTCCTGCAATTAATAACCAAGCCCTACGCAACACGGTCAAGCGGATAAGATATGAAGAAGATTTTATTTCTGTTGGTGTTTATCCTTACAGCAGCATCATCTTTCGCACAGGCGAAGCATCCTTACTACTGTACCATTAGCGGTACGTACAATCTTGCGATGAAGATCAGACTAGAACTTGAATGGGGCGAGCAGAAGCAGCCTGTAGCCCTCCGTAACGAGGAGGGAAAGAAGATTGAGTTCAATAACCTCACCGACATTCTCAACTACATGTCAGCGAGAGGATGGCAGTTCGTTACCGAATTGAATTATGACGGACATATACATTACCTTCTGAAGAAGGATGTCTCTTCCCCGGAGGAGGCAAAGCAAGGACTTCGCTTCGATACAGACAAATAGCAATACAACTAGCCGCTTATCCACTTACAGATAGGCGGCTATTTTACTAAAAGTCACCACTAAAAACACACCAAAAAACGCTCTTTTTTCTTAAAAAGGGTTAATGTAAATATTCTATACTTTAATGAATAGCACAAAACATTGTTTTTACTTCAATCGAAACATCTAGCCAAATCGGCACTTTCTAGAGTTTTGTTTTTACTTTTTACTTGAATGACTGAATTTTAGGCAGAAATCAGACGTTTGGTCGGTTCCAAATATTATTGTAATTTTGAACTCGCAAGCGGTGAAGTAGAGAGCATTGTAAGCAGAAAATTAGAATGTTTTTCGGTCGAAAGACCGCTAATCAGATATAAGCTTATAAGCTCCGAGGGTTATTTCTCTACCGCTGACCCTTGGAGCTTTTTCCATATAAATACGTAGGGTATGAACAATATCAGAATAGGAATTAAGCAGGCACAGATTGCACTGAGCGATGATAATCGTTTAGTGGCATTTTGCTTTGCCCTCAAGATAAAGTTCCTGTTCCGTTCATCAGACCTTCATTATGGAACAACAAACCAGGCAGCGAATGCCCTTGGTTTCAACAAGAAGGATTTCAAGCGATACCTGGATTCAGCCATTGAGTTCGGTTATTGCCGCATAGATACGAACAAGTTCGGTGTGAGAAGAATCATAGCGAACAAGATTCACGAGAGTTACAATTACAGCTACAAGACAAGAAGAGGGGAAATAAGCAAACTCAGCCTACCGAACCTTAAGGGTCTCGTGCGCAAGGTTGTCGTGAGTAACAAGATTAATATTATCGAAGAAGTCATCAATACGCATGGTAGAGCCATTAACGGGCACTCGATTAAAAGTGTACGCAACGCCCGCAAGATGGAAGCTCGTATGTTGAAGAAACCATTCGATGAGAAGTACACCGGAAGTTACTCAAACGCCAAGATGGCACAAGACATTAATGGTACGTTGTATCAGGCGAGAAAAGCCGTCAAGTCTCTCGTTAAGTCTGGAGCAGTACAAAAGATTATCCAATGCACTGAGGCAGACGTTGATGCGTGCTTATGCACAAACAACCAGAGCTTCCACACGGCAGATGGAACACTCATTATCATCTCTGCAAAATACAGAAAAGGACAACTTAGATGCGCCAACAAATACAAGACTCTCAAAAGTCAGATTTCGAAGGCGAAAAGTGGTTCTAATCAGAAGAAAATTGAGAGAAAAATGGTAGTGGGTAAAAAGTAACATATAATAATAGTAGTGGCAGAGGGAGACTTCGAGGGAGTGAGCCTGAGCCTTTTTAGAAAGAATATTAACGTCATAAATTGTAGAGATTATGAGAAAAGATATTGTTAGAGATACTCCATCATTGGAGGAGTTTTGTGACTACATAGAGAGAAAGGGCTATGATATCGACCCGTTTGCTCTCTATAAAGAGTTCGAGGCTAGAGACTGGACCACCGCGAAAGGCGTTCGTACTAAGTCGTGGCCAGCATTGGTTGATGCTAGAAATAGTGTCGTGAGTCAAAGACGAAGGAACGACCAGGCGGTGCTTCTTGGTATCCCAAAGCCAAGAAAGCACGAAAGTAAACAGAGGTACAAGAAAAGGGTAGATAATGCTAGAACTAAAGCCGTAAAAATGAACTACGACGAGTTCTTGCAGGATCCTCGCTGGTTCGCATTCAGACAGTTTGTTTTTGCCGTTCGTGGACATAAGTGCGAGGTTTGCGGTTCTACGGAGCGATTACAAGTTCACCACGTAGGCTACAAGAAAGGTTTGCTACCATGGGAATATACCTGCAACGACGTTAAGGTGCTATGTCGTAATTGTCATGCAAGAGTTCATGGCAAGTATGAAGAATCCTAAGGTAAGCAACATGGTTATAGAGGTATTGTATATGTAAATAAGTAAATATAGGGAAGATGATTACAAATCAAGTAATGAAGAGACCAATGGGCAACTTTTTGGTCGAGCAAAGAACAAAAGATAGTATGTTCAATGCTACAAACTTGCTCAAACAGTGGAACAAGTTCGTTGAGGACAACAAAGAAGATGCCCAGAAATTTGGGTATGTTAAGAAAGAGCTGAAAGATTATCTTGACAACAAGACAACCCAAGAGTTCGTTAAAGCCCTTGCAAATGAGGAAAATCTAAATAGGGAGAAAAGTCCCTATTTAGCTTCAAGGGGTAAAAATGGTGGCACATGGATGCACCCACTTATGTTTGTAGATTTTGCCATGTGGCTAAATCCTGTATTCAAGGTTAAGGTGCTAAAGTTCGTATACGACCAGATGCTGAAATACAGAAATGATGCCGGCGACGCATATAAAGAGCTTGGTGCTGCTATCAGCAAAATCGTGAGCAAGAAATTTATGCATGCCGCTATGTGCAAGATAGCAAAAGCAATAAACTATGTTGTTTTTAACGAACACGAGCACGAAATGCGCAACAAGCACGGAGAAGAATCCAAGCAATACGAGTTGCTCAGTATGGAACGCCAAGTTGCTATGCTCATCAATGATGGATTTCTTCACTCGTATGACCAGGTAATAGAGTATTTGAGAAAGAAGTATTCTGAGAAATACTTACCATCTGTATTACAGACAAAACGATAAACATTAGTAACATGGCAAGAATAACAAGAAACAAAGCTGCCGAGATACTTCTATATCAGGTTCAATAACAAATTGTCAAACAAAAAAGATTAAGTATATGAAAGAAAGATTAAAAATGATTTTCGACCGCATCGACATCTTCGTCGTGTGCATTGTCTTCGGGTGCTGCCTCACAATAGCTGAGGCTTATATAGGATTCTGGAAGGGGTTTGCACAATGCTTTGTGATGACCTTTCTAATTACCGAAGTCTGCTACACCCTCCGCTGCAACGAGAAGCTGAAGAAGGAGCTGATTGAAGCTAACTGGAAGCTGAAGGATGCTGAGGGAGAACTGGAATCAGCCTATCGGCAGATCACCAAAAAGAGCAAGGTCGCAAACTTTTATGACCTGCTGAAAAAGCTATGGAAGGAAAGGTGGGAGTGCGAACACGCCAAGGTCAATTACTGCAAGCGCAAGATAACATCGAAACAGCTTGTTGATGCGATGAATCATACAGAGAAGGAGTGCTCAGAGATTTCAGATAAAATCTCCGAGCTTACCAAGGAATTGAACGAATTGTACGCTAAAAAATAGCAGTTTTCTTGCGTATGTTGGAAAAAGTTCGTATATTTGCACTAACACATTCAAATAGCACTCTTCCGCCCGGCGTTCGGACTCACTCCCGGCGCCGGGCATCTCTTTTAGGATTTTGAATTGTTCGTCATAAGCAATTATTAGGTTATAGGTTTACCCCACGTCATTTGCAGATGGCGTGGGGATTTTCCTTGTTAACCGTTCAGATAGTCGATGACTTTTCGGTTCGCCTCGTCAACTGCCTTGTTGTCGTATTTGACATAGATGGCTGTAACCGTCTTCTCCCATACGGAGTGGCCCAGTGCTCGACCGATTGTTTCGAGTGGAATACCTATCTCTGACGCAAACGTCGCCCAGCTATGCCTGTTGTAGTACGAAGACATCTTGCTGTCAATAGGATGAGGCGATGACTTTCTCATATCCTTAGGATCCTTCGGACCAATCCTTCTCAGCGTACGGTTCATATTGTTCGTAAAGTGGTCCACGTCGAAAGTTCCTGCATCTTCGAAGAACTTGAGCAGGTACTGCGGCTTTCTGCTGCGGTATCTGCTTATTATCTCCATAGCCTCTGGCTCCACCTTGATGTCGTACAATCTACCTGTCTTGTTCCGGTAGTAGCTTATCCTACCATTGCGGAAATCCTCCTTCTTTAGCGTCAGGAGGTCCGAAACATTGATACCTATGAGGTAGAACCCCAACATGAAGAAATCGCGGTACAGAGCCTGCTTGCCGTGTAATTTGGCATCCCTAAGTTCTCTCATCTGCTCCAGTGAGAGACAGCGTTTCCTTGTTTCCTCCTTTTTGAGCCTGATATAGTGGAACGGAAAGTTCTGTGTCTTGCCATCATCGATGGCCTTCTTGAAGACAGCCTTGATGTGGGTGATGTCGTTATAGATGCCATTCGACTTCCTTCCCTTGTCTAGCTCATGCCTGATGAACCCTTCAATCCAATCCTTGGTTATGGTGTTGAAGCTGCACTTGTTGTCGTATGCCTCTACGCATCGGTAGGTTCTCTCATAGCTTCTTCTGGTATTCGGCTTCTCTCTTGTCTCAGCGAATGCCTTCATGAAACTGAGGAACGGAGACTTGTCTTCTTTCTTTGCTCCCGTACAGATCTCCTTCAGATGTTCCTTCATCATATCCGGCGACTCGTCATGATGGTCAAGGATATAGCTCTCACACTTGGCATACAGTTCCGCAAGTCTTCTCGTCTTCGCTTTTGCTGACTTATCAGACTTCGGAAACATCATGCCGCTGAACTTCTCTGTTGTCTGCAACCCGGTGTAGACGTAGAACCTCTTCGTCATGTGGGTTACTGAGAAAAATACCTTGTTTGTCTTTGACTCTACATATACCTTCATAGCGATGATTTCTTTTGTAATCCTTCAATCTACAGGTAAACCACACTTGCATATCACTTGCAAAAAGCAACCTCAGATTACCTTAAATTACCTTTTTGTGGCATTTTTATGTAAAATAAAAGGATTGTTATTTTACTACTATTGCTGATACACAGAGACTTACAGAGTTAGAATGCCCAATTCGTTACTGTAATCATTCCTTATTTCTAAATATCTTTTTATCTGATTTTATCTTTATTTGGGTGCAAAGGTACGAAAAATTATTTGTATATCAATGTTTTATTGGCAAAAGTTACTAATTTTTAGTTAAAAACTGGTCTCCTCTTTGTTATTTTGCAGAAAAGTCTTACTTTTGTAGGCTGAATTGGCGCCAATAGGGGCTGATTCTTCGGTTTGAGTGTTAAGAACAAAAGATGAATCCAAAACACGAAATAGGTTTTAGAACATGAGACAACAAAATAGAAAAGGAAATTTTAGTAAGCACACCAACAATGCCTATGGCTACGGAAATCCCAATGAATACGACCACTACAAGGTGGAAAAGCCAGCACAGTTGTTGGAATGGCTGATGGAAAACGTGAAAGGTCCTAGCAAGACCAAGGTGAAGCAGACTCTGCAGGGTAGGGGAATCAAGGTGGATGGCAAAACCATCACCCAATTTGACTATACCCTGAAACCTGGTATGAAGGTAAGCGTGAGCAAGACCAAGAAGAACCAGGATGTCTTCAAGAGCCGTTATCTTAAGATAGTCTATGAGGATCGTTATCTCATCGTCATTGAAAAGAACGTAGGCATTCTCAGTATGGCTGCCGGTCATTCTACCCTGAATGTAAAGAGCGTATTGGATGATTACTTCCACAAGACCCGTCAGAACTGTCAGGCTCACGTGGTGCACCGCCTTGACCGAGATACTTCGGGCTTGATGATTTACGCCAAGGACAAGCAGACTGAACTTGCCCTGGAAGACGACTGGCACCATAATGTATATGACCGCCGATACGTGGCGCTGGTTTCTGGAGAGATGGAGGAAGATGAAGGTACGGTTGCCAACTGGTTGAAGGACAACAAGGCGTACATTACCTTTGCCAGCGATACTGACAATGGTGGCAAGTATGCTGTTACCCATTTTCATACCCTGCAGCGAACCACAGCGCATTCTCTGGTAGAGTATAAGTTGGAAACAGGCCGCAAGAACCAGATTCGTGTTCATACAGCCGATATGGGTCATCCTGTATGTGGAGACATCAAGTATGGTAATGGTGATGATCCATGCGGTCGCCTTTGCCTGCACGCCTATGTTCTCTGCTTCTATCATCCGGTAACCCATCAGCCAATGGAATTCGAGACTCCGATTCCAAATGAATTCGTCAGAGCGATGAAGGAAGACAATAGACCATTCGATGAAAGAGGAAGAAATCCTAAGGAGGCAAACCGCAAGCCATTCAGAAAGGAGGGACGAAATGGATAATAATTTCCTTTATTATGCTTTTGCCCTGGTGGCGCTGGTTGTTGGTCTCTTTACCCTGAAGAAGGTTGCAACCTGTTTGGTCAAGACGGTGGTGGGAGTTATTCTCGTAGCTGTTCTTGCAGCCATCTATTGGCTTTATTTATCTTAAGCTGTTGGCTTTAATTTTTCTTAAGCATCAGACCATTTCATAAAAAATAGTCCGGTAAGAATCAAGCTTTCGCTTGCCTTACCGGACTTTACGTTATCTTTTTACCTTCTAATAATACCTATTTATATTGTCTTTTCAATTGGTATTGTTTTTCTGTTCAAAAATTAGAGGATAGTCTTCACAGCCTCCAACATACCCTTCTCCTGAATGAGGTCGAGATCCTTCTTAACCAACTCTGTCAAGCCCGGAACAGTCTCGTTCAAGTTCTCATGCCAGATGTAGTCGAAGCCGAGTACGCCCTCTGCTACCTTCTGGGTGTCGCCAGTAGCCCAAAGCTCTGTCAGCTTGTCCATGATCTTCTGGTCGTCGTTTGGCTGGATAGGAGCACCATCCTCACGAACTCCACCCTTGTAGTAAGTGATGATGGCAGCAAGACCGAATACCAATCCCTGTGGCAACTCACCCTTACGCTCCAAGTAGATCTTCACGCCTGGGAGGTCGCGAGTCTCGAATTTAGGGAATGAATTCAGCATGATGCTGGTTACCTGGTGGTCAACGAATGGGTTCTCGAAACGCTCCAATACGTCAGAAGCAAACTTCTGGAGCTCGTCCATTGGGAGGTTCAATGTCTGCATTAACTCTTCGAACTGTACCTTGTGGATGTACTTGCCCAATACAGGGTGCTCGCAAGCATCGCGAACGATGTTCACACCGCTGAGGTATGTAACAGGACTCAATACTGTGTGAGGGCCATTCAGCAAAGTAACCTTACGCTCGTGGTATGGCTTCTCGTTGTCTGTGATGAGAACGTGGAGACCAGCCTTGTGGGCAGGGAACTCTTCCTGCATCTGCTCTACAGTCATGTTTTCTGCCTTCTCGATTACCCAGAGGTGGAAGCTCTCAGCCTTTACTACGAGGTTGTCCTTGTAACAAACCTTCTGCTGGATTTCCTTGATGGTGTCGCGTGGGAAGCCAGGAACGATACGGTCAACGAGTGTTGCGCAAACGTAGCAGTGGTTGGTAAACCACTCCTTGAAGCCCTCGTAGTCAGCACCCATATCTTCCTTCCAAAGCTCGATATACTGGTAGATGCATTCCTTCAAGTGGTGACCGTTCAAGAAGATCAACTCACAAGGCATCAGGATCATACCCTTGGTAGGATCGCCCTCGAAGAACTTGTAACGGTGGAACAGCAACTGAACTAACTTACCTGGGTAAGAAGCTGCAGGAGCATCTGTAAACTTGCAAGAGTCGTCGAACGCAATACCTGCCTCTGTTGTGTTAGAGATGATGAAACGCATCTCTGGCTGCTCTGCCAAAGCCATGAAAGCCTGGTTCTGAGAATATGGGTTCAACGCACGGCTGATTACGTCGATACGCTCCAATGTGTTGATAGCCAGTCCGTTCTCCTTACCCTGAAGGTTAACATGATAGAGACAGTCCTGACCATTCAACCAATCTACCATACCGCCAGCCAATGGCTGAACGACAACGACAGAACCATTGAAGTCGGTTTTCTTATTCATATTCCATACAATCCAATCTACGAATGCACGGAGGAAGTTACCTTCACCAAACTGAATGATTTTCTCTGGCGCTACGCTCTTAGGAGCAGTGCGCTTGTTCAATGCTTTAAGCTCTTTCATGATCTGTTTATATTGTTTGTTATTTGTTTTATTCGTTAGTTTCATAATAGAATATCATCTATTTCTTTCTCGATACCTATATCTTTCTGAAAAGGAATTTGAACCTAATTAAAAAGGAACCCGTACCTATTAGAAAAGAAATTCTTATCTTTCTGAAATCTGATGCAAAGGTATAAAAAATATCGGTATCTTATATCGAAAAACCTGAAAAATCGTGCGTAAAGGTTTACGCTTCCAGTGCAGAATTTTCAGACAATAGCAGGGATGAACTAAATAAGGGAGCGACTAAATAAGGAAAGAGCCTTTACGAGGGATGGAGCGAGATACGGGAGTCGAACCCGCCTCACAGGCTTGGGAAGCCCGTGCACTACCGATGTGCTAATCTCGCAGACAAA
>OGJJ01000786.1_pt1 | contig 26778 bp, 23 predicted proteins | sample 1572081 | NCBI WGS metagenome assembly OGJJ01 (sample SAMEA2582122, study PRJEB24529) | metagenome | biome: Human gut stool | place: China | collected 2011
AGTTGGTAGAGCAGAGGACTGAAAATCCTCGTGTCTCTGGTTCGATTCCGGAACTGGGCATTAAAGACAAAATTTCATATGGGTGTGTAGCTCAGTTGGTAGAGCACTTGACTTTTAATCAAGTTGTCCCGGGTTCGAACCCCGGCACGCTCACTATAAAGAACACGAAAGTGTTCTTTTTTTGTGCCATGGTTCGAACCAAGGTTCGGTCTTCACTCCGTTACGGTCGGCGCTAAACAGAGGTCTCCCAGACCTCTAGCGCCCCGGCACGCTCACTATAAAGAACACGAAAGTGTTCTTTTTTTGTGCCGTGGTTCGAACCAAGGTTCGGTCTCCGTTCTACTTCGTTTTTTATACCTGCTTCACCACAATCACATTAATCCCCGCCCCATGAATCGAAGCACGGATATGCAGCTCTGTATCTGCCTTTTCAATTCCAATCTGTGTCTGCGGCTCTGTATTCAGCAGATGTAGCCATTTTTCCTGAAGCGGAAACTGCGCCGGAAAATACGGATTGCTGCAGCGATAGAATCACAGGCAGCAGAGGTACGGTATTTTTCAGTCGATTCAGTCTGGATCATCACCTCATATCCCATAAACTGGAAACGGTTAGCAACCAGTGCAAGGGAACTTTCACTATCTCCAGAAGATGGAAAAAGCTGGATTTTGGAAATATTCAGCTCATACAACGCGTTGAATAAGCGTTCTCCCATGGCATGATAATCTTCAGTGGAAACTACAGCGACAAAGGTGCGGTTCAGATCCAGAATGACAGGCAGATTCGGATCAACGGATACACGGATGTGCGTATGACGGATCGCCGGACTGATCTTATGGTCGGTTCGCTCTGCCAGACTTCTGGTAATAATGCTGACAGACTGATTTTCGGACAGTGTTTGAAAACGGGAAGGGTTCTGTTCACTTAAAATGTAATCTTGAAACAGATCCCGATGTTCCTGCGGACTGTGCCCGAACCATTCCTGGAAAAATTTTTCGTAATAAGCAGTAGTAGAAAAACCAACGGCTCTTGACACAGCACTGATTTTTTGATTTGTTTCCAAAAGCGGAATCTCTGACATCTCATTTCTGGCAAAACAGCACTTCCGGCACACATTGAAGAATGTATTCAGGACGATATCATTACCGTCGGTCTGCGAAACGGTGTTTCCGGTGAGACCACCTGTGACCATGAAAAACTTCTGACTGTTGGAATCCGTGGTTACATGGAGGAGTGTCAGAGAAATATTGATAACACCGTCAGCACAGGAAAAGAAGATCAGGAGAAGATCGATTACTGGAAAGCATGCATCATCCAGTGTCAGGGACTGATCACATATGCACACCGGATGGCAGAAGAAGCAGAGTGTCAGGCAGCTTCCTGCACCGATGAAAAACGAAAAAAAGAGGAACTGATCCGCAAGGGATGCAAGATGATTCAGGAAGGACAGGCAAATCCAGGATTTTTCAACGATTATGCAGCCATGAAGATGACTCTTGGAAAAGGCTGCACCATTGAGGAAGCAAGAGACTGGACGATTGTTGGATGTATCCAGCCGGGACCGGGCGGTGGATCTACCGATGGTTCTCCGGACGCAGGATACGTCAACATGGGTAAAATGATTGAGTTCGTGTTACATAACGGTGTTGATCCGAGAACCGGAAAACTCATGGGACTGCAGACCGGTGATCCGCGGGAATTTAAAAATATTGAAGAATTTAAAGATGCTCTGAAAAAGCAGATCCTTCATCATTATAAACTGGTTACCACTGGTTATAACATTATGCAGGGCATCCATATGCTCCGCTATCCGGTAATTTTTGCCTCTATGGTCACAAAAGGATGCGTAGAGAGCGGAAAATCCGTACAGCAGGGTGGTGCAAAATACAGTACCGCAGGATTATTTATCACAGGAGCTGCAAACATGGCAGATTCCATTGCAGCGATTGAAAAATGTGTTTACGAAGATAAGGACATCACCATGGATGAACTGATCGATGCCTTAGACCACAATTTTGAAGGTCAGGAGAGAATGCGTCAGCTTCTGCTGAACAAACCGGAAAAATTCGGTAACGATGAAGCACATGTCGATGGCATTTACCGCGAGATGATGCATTTCATTGCAGATGAAGTACAGCAGTGGCCGGATGCGCGAGGCGGACATTATTCCTTTAACGTACATTCTCAGACTATAAATGTTTCACATGGTGCCGTTTGCGGAGCAACACCGGATGGACGTTTATCCGGTGAGCCGTTTTGTGACAATGCAATTATCTTAAATCACCTTTTCTTAAATGGCAGGGATGTGTTTTTGCGTATTCCTGCTATTTGTATATGTGCAGATTCATCTCAGTCTGAGTTGAGACTCCCACTTCTGCAAGTGGTGAGTAGTAACAAGTATTTCTCAGTGGGAGTTCAATCTCCGACTGAGATAAATGCTCCGCGAGGGCGCACATTGTCTGGGAGACAATGGTTTTGCGCCGACCGGAACGGAGTGTAGAGTGCAGTGATTCTGAAAAGAAGATGTCAGCTTGCGCTGACCAGAATCACGCACCAAGTCTCACATGTGTTCGACTTGAATTATGTGAGAGTTTGTGTGGGCATAAGCATTGCAGAGATGCAGGAGAAGTGTGGATGGTAATAAAAAATTTGCCATCCGGAAGTTACTTTTACATTTTTTGTAAAAGGCTTGACTTGGAGTGCACTTCAACCTGTATAATAAAAACGATGATGTAATAAGAAAATGGAAAACTGGGTAAGAGAAAGGAGACTGATACCTTTATGATTTACAATGAATTTCAGGGATTAAAATTATCCGCTCTTGGAATGGGAAATATGAGACTGCCGGTTATCGACGGTGACGACAATCAGATTGATGTAAAAGCTGCGGAGGAAATGTTTGCATACTGCATGGAATCCGGCATTAACTATTATGATACCGCATACGGTTATCACGGTGGAAAATCCGAGCTTGTAGTAGGTGAACTGCTGAAAAAATATGACCGCAGCAGTTTTTATCTGGCTTCCAAGTTTCCGGGATATGACCTGACCAATATGCCGAAGGTAAAAGAGATTTTTGAGGATCAGCTGAAAAAATGTCAGGTAGAGTATTTTGACTTTTATATGTTCCACAATGTCTGTGAGATGAACGTGGATGCATATCTGGATCCGAAATACGGCATTTATGATTATCTGATGGAACAGAAACGAAATGGTCGCATCAAACATCTTGGTTTTTCTGCACACGGTGATATTGAGTGTATGACAAAGTTTCTGGAAGCATATGGCAAAGACATGGAATTCTGTCAGATTGAGCTGAATTATTTTGATTACAAATTCCAGGATGCAAAAGGAAAAGTTGAATTACTGAAAAAATGGAATCTTCCGATCTGGGTAATGGAGCCGGTTCGCGGTGGTCAGCTTGCAACTCTTTCTGAGGAAGCAACTGCGAAACTGACAGCGGCAAGACCGGATGAAAAAGTACCGGCGTGGGCGTTCCGTTTCCTGCAGGCAATTCCGGAAGTAACTATGACATTATCTGGTATGTCTAACATGCAGCAGTTAAGAGACAACATTGCAACTTATGAGGAAAACAAGCCGTTAAACGAGGCTGAGATGGAGTTAATCCTAGGTGTGGCTGATGACATGATCCGCAAGACAACTGTACCTTGCACCGGATGTCATTATTGTGTATCTCATTGCCCGAAGGGACTGGATATTCCGTTCCTGTTGAAATTATACAATGAGGCAATGGTAGCAGGCTCCGGCGCATTTATCGCACCAATGGCACTGTCTTCTGTAGATGCAGAGAAACAGCCGGAGTGTTGTATCGGATGCCACAGCTGTGAGAAAGTCTGTCCGCAGACCATTCAGATCCCGGATGCGCTGCACAGCTTTGCTCAGAAAATGGGACGTGTACAGGAGTAAGGACAACGTATCATTATGGAACCGTTTTACTATAACAAGATGAATAAACTGCAGCAGGCTGTGTATCACGGAATGCTGCAGGGCATCAATGCATTGGAGTCAGAGATTCAAATCCCGCGGATTGATGGACGGGAGTTGTATGATATCTTTTTTCAAATGCGTCTGGATCATCCGGAAGTGTTCTGGGCGACGGGATATCAGTACCGCTATTATGACAATTCTTCCAATCTGATCCTGCTTCCGGAATATTTGTTTGATAAAAATAAGATTCGGGAGCATCAGAAAGCCATGAAAGCCCGTGTGGAAAAACTGGCGCGGGCGGCAAAAGATCTGTCAGAGTGGGAGAAGGAAAAATACATCCACGATTTTATCTGTGAAAATGTCACTTACGATAAACTGAAAAAAGCATATTCCCATGAAATCATTGGACCGTTAGGGCATGGTGTGGGAGTCTGTGAGGGGATTGCAAAATCTGTGAAAGTGCTGTGTGATGCCCTTGGGATCTGGTGCATGATCGCCATTTGCGGAAACAATCCAGAGAAAGGCATCAAGTATCGGCATACATGGAATATCGTAAAAATCGGCGGACAGTTTTATCATCTGGATGTTACATTTGACAATACCCTTGGAAAGCACAGTCTTGCAGGACAGGAACTGCGCTATGATTATTTCAATCTGGAAGATAAAAAGATTTTCCGGGATCACGAACCGCTGATCGCACCGGCTCCTTCCTGTACGGATGGAGATCACTTTTACTATCGGGAGAGAAAGCTTTCTTTTACAAAAATAGAAGATGTGTACAAACGGTCTTTGCAGGCAGCAAAAAAGGGCAGATTACTGACCTTTCATTGGCGCGGCGGTTATCTGACAAAAGAGATTTTTCAGGAACTGTTAGAGCAGATCAAAAAAGCAGGGGATGAGAAACAGAAAGCAGTAAGGATCAGTATGAACTGGGCGCAGGCTGTCATACGTGTCAGCTTTGTGGATGCAGTCGAAGATGCATGTATTGATATGGAAGAAGCAAACGAAGGCGAGCAGGAATGACCTGCGCGCCTTCTACTTAGTTTACAAAAGATGTTTGTTTTCATTGATGGATGTGTAATAACAAATCCGTGTATAGTTTTAGTTTCTCTGCCTTTCGCATAAACATGTAGTTAAGGTTCGGTTGATGAAAATGTAACCTTTACAGGAGCAGCGTCATCAGAATCCAGATCAGCGTCAAATAGAATGGAAGTAATAACATCAGCATTTGAAACATTAAAATAGTTTACTCCGACTCCACTTACTTCATAGGTAATATATTGTTTCAGCGTGGAATTATACCAGTGCAGTCTAACGGTGTAATCTTCTGCTGTATTATCTTTTGGAACCGTGAAGCTGTATGGAATATAAAGCGTAGTTCCATCCTCAGATAAGAGACTCATATCATCTTCATCCAGGGTATAAGAGTATACTTTTGTGTCATTTGCCAGAACCTCAAGTGTGACGCCCGAGATAAAGGAACGACAATTGACATTGTTACTGCTCAGGTCAAATTGACCATCGTTACGACGATTCAGTTTATCATAGGAATTTCCGTCAGCTTGAAGACTTGGCTGCCAGTCTGCTAATGACAGGACAGAAAAAGAACTATACTCATCATTCATATCTACGGTCTGTTTTGAGCCGTTTGTATCGATACATGCAGTTGTTGTATAAGTGTCAGCACTGATCGGCAGGTCAGCGAAACCAGTATAGGTGCCGTCCTCACAGGTAAATGTAACCGGAATATTATTTTGATCCGAGTTATTCTGAAGCTGCATGGTCAGAGTCGTGTTATCCTGATAGTTTTTCAAAACAGCAGTAAATTTGACATGCAGATTTTTCCCATCTTCCGTAACGGAATCCGCAGTCGCGTTATAACTTTGAAAATAAGTATCCCGTTCCGTGGTGTAATCGGAATCATTATTTATATAAACCGGAGCGGAGCTCTGTGCAATCTGAGTGGAAAGCGCATTTAATTTCGTGGAAAAAGTTACTGTGACTACGATCAAGGCAACCGTCAGTGCCAGACACGCAGTACCAAATCCAATAGTAGTCCGCTTCCAGGTTTTATGGTTTTTCTTCAGTATTTCAGAAGTAATCTTTTCAATGGTTTCCGGGGAAACGCCGGATGCAGTAGAATGATCATGATCAGTAGCATCATGACTACCATTTGTGAAAGCGAAATCGGTTGATGTATTTGTACCATTCTGGTTATTTGGCGGGCAATCATCATTCTGAGTCAAATCAGAAGATTCTTCCGCAAAAATATCCATATTTTCATCTAATAATTGATCCAATGATACTTGATAAAACTCTGCCAGAAATTTTAATTTTTCAAGATCCGGGCGTGTGGCATCGGATTCCCATTTGGAAATAGACTGGCGGGAAACCTGAAGCTTTTCTGCCAGCTGTTCCTGTGTCATATTCTGTTTTGTTCGTAATGTATATAATTTTTCACCTAATGTCATAATGTACCTCAGTCTGGAAAAGGATGATCCTGTCATGAAATTGTCATTACAGAATCAAGCGGTTGTTGTGTGACTTTCCGGAAATTAAAAATATATCAGATGAGAAATAAGGCCATCTTTTATAGTTCGTCAGCAGCAAAAATGCGAGAGCATTTCTGAAAGTGTGTGATGTATCTCATCTGATTTCAGTATAAAAAATCGGTGGAAAATGTCTACCAATCGATGTGAGCGATTGCGCAACTTTTGGTTGCACCCCAGTATTTATGCGGTTGGACGGTTCATTTCATATGAAAGAATTAGATACATCCGTTCCCTGTAATTGTCAAAATCTTCTCCGATCAGAGTGTTTATTTTTTTGAATCGATAGACCAGAGAGGTACGGTGCATATCCATGGCTTCTGCCGTTGCAGCGAGATTTCGTTCATGAGTCAGATACATGTATAATGTATAGGCAAGCTCAGAATGGTGTTCTTTATCATAATCTAGCAAAAACTGCATTTTCGGATGACAGAACGTCCAGCTGGATTCATTTAATGTAAAAGAATTCAGCATATGTTCCAGATAATAATTTTGGTAGGAAAACAGGTTGGGTGAATGTTCCTTGCATGTACCAAGTTCAATGGAGCGTAATGCCTGATTGTAGTATTCTTCAATATTCAAAATATCCTGGAAACAGTTGCTCATACCGGCAAAAAGCCCATTTTCCTGACAGAGCTTTTTCAGGGTATCTATATACTCTGGTGGAAGCAACTGATTGGTCGGAATCGTAATGATGGCAATGAGCTGACCATTGTAAATAACTGTTTTCAGATATGGAATCCGGCTCTCCAGCATGTTTCGGACATGACGTGCATTGACGGTTTCCTGACTTCTTGCAATTTCGATGACGATACAGTAATTGTTGCCGTTGAAATCATCCTTTACATAATTCATATGTGTAATAGAAGAACGGTCTGCGGCAATTTTGCGATCCAACAGATCACGGATAAAATATTCATAGTTAAATCCACGCGCATTCTGAATGAATGCATCTTTTATGATCTGCTCATTGATATATTTTTTTAAAATCAGCAGAAATTCAGTATCAATCGGTTCCAGTGGTTTATTGATGGCTGAAACGACAATATGACCGAGATCTTTGCTTGTGTTAATGGAACAGTAAAGCTGTTCATAACCGAGTTCTTCATTGAAAGCATGGATTGGGAGTTCACTTCTTTTTACCCGTTCATGGATATTATTCTGTCGGCTGACCATTTTAAAATCCTGATCGGTAAATCCTTTTTTCTCCAGTGTACGATCCGTAAAATTCTGATCTTTTAGTTTTTCAAAGGGAGCTGCGATCAGATTATAATTTGCATCAAAAACAAATACCGGATTTCCAAATACCCGGTAAGAATAGTCGATGGCTGGCTGTAATCCGTTATCAAAAGCCAGAAAATCGAGGAGTGTAGAACCGTAAAATCCAACACCGCACTGAATAGTGTAATAGCTTTGCAAAAGACCATAGATTTTTTCGGGATTATTACATTGCACAAATAAGACACTTACAAAATCCGGGAACTGACTGTTCAGTATATCCATATTAATATCCTCAGGAACAATACATAAAAGATGTATATCCTGAATAAATGGGAAAGAGAGCAGTTCCGGTGTATAGGTGCATGTATACAGTAAATGGATGGTCAGTGGCTGCGGCGCATCATATAGTTTATTCCATCCAGTCAGGGCATGTATACCATCGGATGAAGTCAGCAGTGTGGAATAGTCTCCCAACTGATATTGAATTTGTTTTAACCCTATGTACATTTCAAGTCCTCCTCTGTCTGTCCTTTATTATACACGAAATAATAAGCAATGTAAAAACACTTATTCTACATTAGTGTAGAAAAACACTTGTATATTTCGCAGATATCATACAAAAAAAGTGAGTCATATTTTTTATACAATGTAATCAGCAGAGATAGTTATTGTGAACTGTAAAAATTGATAAAAAGGAGAATGAAAAATGAGCTTTAATGATAATCTTCCGAAATTAAAACCGTTTAAAAGAAGCGTTTCCATCATTGGCGTAGGTGCAACTCCGTTTGTCCGTATTTTGGATGATCCGTCCGTAGATGGTATGAATGAGCAGGAACTTTTTGCATATGCAGCGCGGGATGCCATGAAAGATGCCGGAGTCGATGGCAGTGATGTGGAATTTTATATCCATGGACAGGCCGGACCGGGATGGACCAGTAACCTGGCAACTCCAAACATGCATGTGGCAAACTGGATCGGAATGAAAGGAAAAGGCTCCTATCATCACAGTGAAGCATGTGCAACCGGTTATGTGGGCGTGGAGACAGCCGTTGCATTAGTTGCTTCCGGTGAATATGACATGGTTCTGAGTGGTTGTATCGAGACACCATATTCCATCGCATACCCGACCAGAGTGGTAACAAAACGTCGTTTCGGTACAGATGCGATCTTCCATGATGTACTGGCTTCTACTCAGTGCAGAGATTATACCTTATTTACCCGTGGTTCTCTGCCATTTAACTCTGAATCCTGGCTGGATTATTATGTAAAAGAGAATGGAATCAGCGAAGAGGATGTGGATGCAATGATGACTGCTTTATCTGTCAACTGCCGTCGTGCAGCAGCATTAAATCCGTTGAGTACCATTACCAATAATACATATGAGGAACTTGCAGCAACAAACGGTATGGATTCCGCTTATGAGTATCTGCATTCCAAATTCAATCCATTAATTGGAAAATATATGAGAGGTTCTCACTTTGAACAGCGTTGTGACGGTGCAGCAGCAATTATTGTATGCCCGACAGAACTGGCTTATAAATATACCGATCATCCGATTGAGATTCTTGGTATCGGTCATTCTAATGTGGAGGCCGGAAACCCGAGAAATGAGATGTATGCAACACAGAATGCATATCGTCAGGTAAAAGAACTGACCGGACTGACAGGTGCGGATATGGATATCTTCCTTGCAAATGATTTCTACAATCAGTCTGAATTCCTGTCTGCCGAGATGTGTGAATATCTGCCGAAGGGTGAAGGCTGGCAGTATACAAAAGAAGGCCGTATTGCTTATGATGGAGACCGTCCGATCAATACAAATGGTGGCCGTTGCCAGTATGGTCATGCAGCAGGTGCTTCCGGATTACATGATGTGTATGAGGCAGTTCACCAGATGCGAGGAGATGCAGGTGCAACACAGGTTCATCATGATGTAAAACACGCAATGCTCCGTGGATTTGGCGGAAGCCAGAACGTATTGAATATCATGATGGAGAGAAAGTAGGAGAGGAGGACGATGGTTAAAATGACAAAATATGATTTAAAACCAATTGTAAAAACTTATTATGATGCTTTGGAAGAAGGAACCATTCTGGGAAGAAAATGTACCAGATGCGGACATATCGAGTTTCCTCCTTATCTGTGCTGTAACGAGTGCGGAGGTCTGGATACCGAGTGGGTGGATCTGACAAATATGCGTGGTATTGTAAAGCAGGCACTTCCGACAAAAGGTGCATTTGGTGATCCGGAATTCCGTAACACACAGGGAGATTACTTTGCAGTAGAGATTGAAGTACCTGGTATGGATCCGTTTAATGCAAGTTTGCTGCATGTAGATTATGACAAATACGAAGAATTTGATCAGTATATTCAGGAGCATGAAGTAGAAGTAAAACCGTTACTGTTCCAGGATGAAGATATGAAAGTTGTAGCCTGGGAACTGGTGGAAGATAACGGATTTAAAAAGATTCCGGAAATTAAAGCACCGGAACCAAAGAAAGAAGAGACAAAAACAGCAGCAGCAACTGCAACGGTAGATCTGAGTAATGATGCAACCACACAGACCGTTATTGAGGCGGCAGCAGATGCGTATGGAGTAGATGCAGCATCTATTACACTGGCAACCGACATTCGCGAGGATTTATCTAATGAATCCATGAAGATGATCGTCATGATCTCAACCATTGAGGATCAGCTGAATGTAACAATTGAAATTCAGGAAGCAAGTAACCTGAATACAATTGCTGATTTTGTAAATGTAGTAAAAGAACGTCTGGGTGAAGAGACAATTGCTTCGAATGCACCGGTAGCAAATAATTCTGATACAGCGACAGCAGCACAGTCATCCGAAGAACTGGATGATGTGGCAAAAGCTGTTATCGAAGCAGCAGCAGATGCCTACGGTGTAGATGCATCCGGCATTACACTGGCAACCGACATTCGAGAGGATTTATCCAATGAATCCATGAAGATGATCGTCATGATTTCCACTATTGAGGATCAGTTGAATGTAACAATTGAAATTCAGGAAGCAAGTAACCTGAATACAATTGGAGATTTTGTTGCCGTTGTACGGGAAAGATTATAAACAAGTAATTTTCAATAACCTTATATAATACCTAACCTGAATACCTGGGTGTACGCTGGAAATCTGGTCAGAATATTTTCATTGCAAAAGATTTCACTGTACATCAAAACCAAATGTCGGAGAAAGTCGCTGCAAATACGGTGGCTTTCTCCAAATTTCAAAAAAAGGAGCGTAAAAAAATGGCATTTCAGTTCATGAATTCTATTTATGATAAAGCAAAGAAAAATGTAAAAACCATCGCAATTCCGGAAGTAACCAATGAATATATGATCAAAGCAGCAGCAAAAGCAACAGCAGACGGAATTGCAAATATCATTCTGGTTGGAAATCCGGAAGATGTAACAGCAACGGCCGGAAAAGCCGGTGTGGATGTGTCAGGAATCCGTGTGGTAGATGTGAATGATACAGCTTATAAAGAAGAATTACTGGATAGATATAATAATTCTCCGGATAAAGCTATGCCAACGAGTTTTGTAAAGAAAAGAATCGATCACCCACTGTATCTGGCAACTTTGCTTCAGGCAGTGGGAGAAGCAGACGGAACATTAGCCGGAGTAGATACAACAACATATGAGTTTGTACTGGCAGCAAAAAGTATCATCGGAATGCAGCCAAACTGTCCAACAGCTTCCGGACTTCTCATTGAAGAAATTGACGGATTTGCCGGAGATCAGGGAAATCTGATCGGTATGTCCGATGGTGCAGTCTGCATTCAGCCGACAGTGGAGCAGCATGCCGGAATCGCAATTTCTTCCTGCGAGACATTCGAGACATTGACTGGAACCGAAGCAAAATGTGCCTTTCTTTCTTTCTCAACCGATGGTTCCGGTGGATTAAGTGAGCCTGTAAAAAAAGTGCGTGAAGCTGTTGCACTGGCACAGCAGTTGAGACCGGATCTGAAAATTGACGGAGAATTCCAGGCAGATGCAGCAGTGGATGCGAGAGTCGGAGAGAAAAAAGTAAAAAGAGAAAGTGCAGTAGCAGGACATGCAAATGTACTGATTTTCCCGGATGCAGCAGGATGCAATATCGGATCAAAACTGGTGCAGCGTCTGGCAAATAATGTGCAGGTGTATGGACCAATTTATCAGGGATTCCGCCTGCCGATTCTTGACTGTTCCAGAAGTGATACAGATGTCGAACTTTATAACAATATTGCATTGCTGGCAGTTATGGCAGGAAAATAAAAAAGGAGAATATCATTCATGAAAGAATTTACTGTATTAACGATCAATCCAGGCTCATCCAGTACGAAAATGGGTGTGGTAAAAGGCGATAAAGTGATTGTAAACCGTGAGGTAGATCATCACAAAGAAGATTTTGCAGAGTGTAAAACTTTTGCAGATCAGGAACCAATCCGTATGGCAATGATCCGTAAAGCGCTGGAGGAGGAAGGGATTGCTCTTTCTGATCTGGATGCTGTAGCAGGTCGTGGTGTTGGCTTATATCCATGTGCCGGAGGAACATATAAAATCGATGAACTTGCCTATGAACATGCAAAAAATGATGTAGGAGGTATCCGCCATCCGGCCAGCCTTGGAATCATTATGAGTTATAAACTTGGTCAGGAGTTAAATATTCCGGCATTTTTTGTAAATCCAATGCCGACAGATGAACTCTGTGACATGGCTCGAGTGACCGGTATCCCGGGCATTTACCGTCCGGCAAAATCTCATCCGCTGAATCAGAAACAGGTGGCAATCCATCACAGTGAGCTGATGGGCAAAAAATATGAAGACTGCAATTATATCATCCTGCATCTGGGTGGTGGTACCAGCATTACTGCACATGAAAAAGGAAAAATGATTGACGGAAACCGAGCAGGTGACGGTCAGGGACCAATTTCACCAAATCGTTCCGGCGATTTATGTGTGGATGATGTCATCAAATGCATCAAAAAAGGTATTTCACCGGATGAAGCAAAAGATTATGCTTCCAGCAAAGGCGGATTACTTGCATGGTGTGGCACCGATGACCTGCGCGAAGTAAAAGCAATGATCGCAAATGGTGACAAAAAAGCGGAGCTTGTATACAATACCATGATTTATTCCATGGGAAAATGGACAGCTATGATGGCTGGTGCATTAAAAGGAAAAGTAGATGCTATTCTTCTGACAGGCGGCATGGCAAGAGATACGGAACTTTGCGATAAACTGGCTGAGTATATTTCCTGGATCGCACCAATTTATAACTATGCAGGAAGCTTCGAGACAGAAGCACTTGGATTTGGCGCAATCCGTGTCCTGAAGGGAGACGAGGAAGCAAAAACCTACACAGGAAAACCAGTATGGAATGGTTTCCCATGGGATAAAGAATAAAAATACAATGATACAGGCGGAGGTGAGAAATATGGGAGTACCGGTGTTTACGGCAGAACATACGAAAGGTGTCTGCCAAATAATGTTTGAAATTTCAGATGAAATGACAAATTCAGACGGCCGTATGAGCATTGGCTCACTGGCACGTCAGATGCAGCGTATTACGGAAATCCATTTTGATCAGGAGGCAGGTCTTACCGGGGAGGAGTTACTTGCCAAAGGGATGAGCTGGGTGATTTCCTGGACAAACATTGAACTGGAACGTTTACCGACTAAGGGTGAAAAGGTAATCTTACGTATCTGGCCGGGAAAAAATAAAGTGAATCTGTATTCCAGGATTTATGCGATGTACACAGAAGCAGGAGAACCATTAATGGCGACATCTTCGCTGTTCCTGCTGATGGATCAGAATACCAGAACGGTGGCAGCACAGCCGGAAGAAATGAAGATCATGAATCCGGTCATTATTGCCGGGGAACCGAATCTGCCGAAGCTGCAGCAGAAGTTTCCAAAGGAATACAGAAACCAGCTGTTGCGAACGGTATCAACAGAGGAAATTGACTATAATGGCCATCTGAACAATTCCAGATATCTGGACTGGACAGAAGCACTGATGGATGAAGACTTCTATGCAGAGCACAAACCGAAAAATATTTGGGTACAGTATGCAAAGGAATTGCGGGAAGGGGAAAACGCAAAACTTCAGTATGTCTGGGAAGAAGATGTTATGTACCTGAGAGGTGTACATAACGGGGAAAATTCCTTTTTGGTGAAAATGATGTTTTAAAGTGTATAAAGATACAAAACAGAGAAAAGATTTGTATTTGAAAAACGAAAAACATATTTTGAAAGACAGAGAAAAGAAAGAAAGGGTGAATTATGGAAACAAAAAAACTATCAAAAAGCTTAACGGATAACCGTTTTGGCGGCTGGGGCTGGAGTATGATCTTCTACACGATGATCCTTTACTTCTTTTACGCAGCGATTACAACAGATGGAATGAATCTGATTCCGTCTGCCTTTGCTGAGGCTCACGGATGGGATGCAAATACGTTGCTTTCTGTTGCTACACCAGCAGGTCTTGTCGGACTGGTTGGAGGATTTGTTTTTGGCCGTCTGGTTATTAAGACGAAACCGAAAAATATGTCAGCAGTGACATTGATCATTACAGGAGTGCTGTATGCACTGCTTGGAATGGTTCCATCGGTTGCGTTATATACCATTGATCTGATGCTGATCTGTTTCTTTGCGTCCGGCTTCGGTACCGCGGCATGCCCGGCTTTTATCGCAAACTGGTTTCCGCGTAAAAAAGGAATTGCACTTGGATGGGCCACCATGGGTGCACCGATCAGTTCCAGTGCGTTTGTTGCCGGATTTGCTGTATTGCTTGCAACAAAAGGAATCCGTACAGCATTTGTTATCTTTGGAGTATTGGCAGTTATCGTAGGAATTATCACATTTTTCTGGGCGAAAAATGAACCGGCAGATGTGAACTGTCTTCCGGACAATATGGAACTGGATGAGACAGTTTCCACGCAGGAGCTGGTACTGGATAACGAGAAATATTCTATTAAAAATATTTTGAAAAACAAAAACACCTGGTTGATCGTATTTGGTTATGGATTTTTATGGATGGTTCTGGTTGGAATCATTTCACAGTTTGTACCACGTATGATGTCCGTAGGATATACAAATGCAGAGGCACTGACCTTTATGTCAATTACTTCTATTATTGCAATCCCGGGAAGTTATCTCTGGGGATGGCTGGATTCCAAATTCGGAACAAAGAGCATTTCCATTGTATTTGCATTTTCCTATGTGGCTGCACTGGTATTGCTGATCACATCCTTTAACATTGTATGTGTATGGCTTGGATGTATTTTTGCCGGACTTGGAATCGGAGGACTTCTGAACCTTCTGGCTTCTATGATCATTTCCGTATTCGGAAGAGATGGGTTTATGTCGGCCAACAGTATCATTTACCCGCTGGCAAACGTTGTGCGTACACTGGCATTTATCCTGATGGCTATGCTGCTGAAAGTTTCCGGAGGAAGTTTTACACTGCCATATGTTGTATTTATTGTAATTGACATTATCGGAGCAGGACTGATCATGTTGATTCCATATAAGAAAGCATAAAGATACATAATAGAACAATATTGCAAAACACTTAATTTTTAATATACCTAAAGTCAGAGAAAAACCGTCGCGAATGTGGCGGTTTTTCTGCATTTTGAACGCAGGTTGCAAAGCGACTGCGTTCATGAGCAAGCAGCGAAAGCGGATTGCGAATGTCAGTTTTAATTCAAAAGAGAGAATAGAAAAATCTTTCTATACTAGTGTAGAAAAATGACAATTTTTTTCAACAGAATACTATGAGATACTGGCAGTTAAAACACTCTATACTAAAGGTATCAAAAAAAGAAAAAGGAGATTTGGTATGGAGGCAAAAAAACACAGTTGGCACGGTCCAAAACAGATTGGTATGATGATCTACACAGCAATCCTGTTCCTGATCGGAACAAGTATTATCGGAGGAAATAACAATACGGTATTCCCAATGTTTTCAGAAATCAGAGGATGGGATGTCAATGTAATCAACGTAGTATCCGGCTTAGCCTGTATCGCAAAGGCAATCGGTGTATTGGTTCTGGCAAGAGTTGTAAGAAAGACAGGGGCTAAGAATCTTACGACAGTGACATTGATTCTTTCTGCTTTGTTACTGATCGTATTTGGAACGACAAAGAGCTTACCGTTATTCCTGATTGTCATTTTGATTATCGGATTCCTGGGCGGCGGTTATGAGAAGAACGGTGGCATGACACTGACAGCAAGTTGGTGGCCGACAAAGAAAGGTATCGTACTTGGATTTACAACGATGGGTATTGTGGCAATGAACTTCCTGTATGTACCGATGATGCCGAAACTGCTTGGCAAGCTTGGTCTTGGCGGAGGAATGACAGTTATCGCAGTGATTCTGATTATTGTGGCAATTATTACCGCAATATGTGTAAAAAATAACCCGGAGGAAGCCGGAGAATATCCGGATGGAGACCCTACCTATGCAGTAAACGGAGCTGAGATCGCACAGATGATGAAAGAATACAAGAGTCCGTTTACAATTGGAAAAGTATTAAAAGATAAAAATACATGGTTTATCGGTCTTGGCTCAGCACTCGCATTTTTGGCTGTTATGAGTTATATTGCATCCGCAATTCCGGCAATGCTGGCCATTGGATACGCATATACACAGGCAGCTGCAATTTTCGCCGTTGGTGGAATCATGGGAATTGTCGGAAGTTTTATCTTTGGTATTATAGATCAGAAAATCGGAACAAAAAAAGCATTCGTAGCATATTTCGTATTTATTATTATCGGATTTGTGGCATTACTCGGTATGCCAAAAGGTTTGACATTCTGCTGGATTTCCGGTGTTGTTATTTTTGCTGCACAGGGTGCGTTATGTAATTTGCTGCCATCTTATGTAGCCAGCAAATATGGACGCTGGGATTATACGGCAGGTTACCAGGTAATTGGAACAATTTTTGAAATCGGAGCTGGTATCGGCGTTATGATGACAGGTTTCTTTGCCGGCAATATTATGGGTATGTATATCTTTGATATTGTAGTACTGGTGATCGGATTGATCTTTATGGCACTTTCCAGTGATAAATTTATCGGAAAACGATAGGAAACAGAAGAATGGAGGAAAAACGAATGATTGTTGAAAACAGGGGACAGCAGCAGAGTATCCGCTATGTAATAGATACAGACCGTTGCTGTGGATGTAAAAAATGTATCCGCCGTTGTATGGAAAATGTATGGCAGTGGGATGAAGAAAAAAAATATGCTTATCCGAAATATCCGGATGAATGTGTATTGTGTTATCAGTGTGAGATGGATTGTCTGAACAATGTCATTGATATTCAGGTTATTTCCGCTCTTCAGGTGGATCCGTTGGAATACAGTGCGGAACTGATGAAGAAGCAGGGCGAGTAGGAGGTAGAGATAATGGCAGATATCAAAGATTATGGTGAATTATATACTTCGGATATACTCGTTGTTGGCGGCGGTATGGCAGGCCTTGTAACGGCCATCCGTGCAAAGGAAAATGACCCGACACTTGATATCCTTGTAATTGATAAAGGTATTATCGGATGGAATGGACAGGCTACAAAAGCAGGAAACGGAATCCGTTCCACATCCAAACATCCGAATGGTGTAAAAAATGCACTGGAATATCTGGTGCATGCACATACCCCGTTCTTAAACGACCAGGAGTTCCTGAGAGATTATCTCGTATATCACAGAGATAACATTGATTATATGAAACATTGTGGTGTTATCACATCTTGTAATGAAGAGGGCGAAGCTACTCCGCTTCCGTTTATCCCGGATGCACTGGATATGGGCGGTGTTTCCATCAATGTATGTGCACAGTTGCGTCAGATGGCATTGAAATTAGGCATTCGTTTATTAAGCAGAGTGAATATTTTTGAACTTCTGACCAACAAAAAAGGAAAAGTTATCGGAGCCATCGGTTTTGATATGGATCATATGGAATGCAAGATCTTCCATGCAAAAGCAGTGGCAATGGCAACACAGGGATGTCACTTTAAGAAAATCGGTCTGGAATTTATGGGATATGGAACCGGTGTCGGTGCTATGTACCGTGTTGGCGCATTAATGCGAAACGTAGAATTTTCTACACAGGTAGACGTTGTATTTAAGAAAACAAATACACCGATTTATGGTGGATTTAACATGATCTGCAATAAAAATGGTGAGAACCTGACAGATAAATATATCGGTCATAAGGAGTGGGAAGTAACACCTGCACTGGTTGACGCCATGGTAAAAGAAGTAGCGGCTGGAAATGGTCCGCTGACAGTAGATCTGGCGCATCCGGATGAAGTCCGCATGATGATCGGCGGAACAGATATGGATGAGTCTACCCAGCGAATGTTCCGTGACAAAATGGCATGGGAACATCTGGTATTCAGTAAAACACAGGAAAATCTGGGTGTTATGGGCGAAGTAGTAGATACTACAATCAAGACAGTTATTCAGGTGGAACCGATCAAAGTAGATAAAGAAATAAAAACAGATGTAGAAGGACTTTGGGCACCTGGAAAAGTAACCACACAGGGAAATGCATATTTTGGCTGGACTCGAGGTGACGGACTTGGAAATGCTTCCACTACAGGTATGATGGCCGGTGACAGTATTGCACCATATGCGGCAAAAGCAGAGTGGGATGAACTGGATCTGGAGCAGGTGGCAGCTTTAAAAGAAAAAATTTACGCTCCATTACACAGAGAAGATACCCATCATTTCAAAGAGATTTACGATATGATCGAGACGTATATTTTCGATGTACATAAATGTATTCTGAAAGATGAGGCTGAGATTCGGAAAGTGTATGCTGATATCGAGAAGATGAAAGCAATCGTACCGCATCTGACTGCTGATGATCCGCATTCTCTGTCAAAATGTCTGGAAGCAGCAGATACGATCCTTTGTCTGGAAATGATCTTCCGTTCTGCGGAAATGAGAAAAGAAACCCGTGGTATCATGTATCCGCATTACCGCGCGGACTATCCTCAGACAGATAATCAGAACTGGCTGAAATGGATCAATATCCGTCAGGGAGCAGATGGTGAGATGGAATTATTTACCGAAGATATTCCGATGTGGAGATATCCGGTGCGTCCGCAGGGCTATATCATTCCGGAAGGACATACGGATGAATATGATGAAGCAGAATTTTATGCAAACTGTTAAGGGGAGGTTCGAAGAGTGAGTACAGTGAATATCAAGATCAACGGGTATGATTATACCATGAAAAAAGGAATCACCATTCTCGATGCTTCCTTTGAAACATTAAAAATGCAGCGTGAGTTTATGCAGCAGTCAATTCCGACACTTTACTATCTGAAAGGCGTGCAGGATGTGGATCAGTCCGGTGTCTGTATTGCAGAGGTGGATGGGGAGATTGTAAATGCATCTACCACCAGAATCAAAGAGGGCATGGAGATCCAGACAAGAACCCCGACTGTTATGGAAGCCAGAAAGAAAGCACTGGCAGCAATTCTGGAGCAGCACAACAAATCCTGTCTGTATTGTTTCCGTTCCACAAGCTGTGAACTGCAGGACTTATTGAAAGAATATGGATTTACCGATGAGCCGGATCTGCCAAAGACCAATCTGGAACAGCTGGATCTGAGTTCGAAAGTATTAATTCGTGATAATAATAAATGTATCAAATGCAAACGATGCATCAACGTGTGTGCAAAAATGCAGGCTGTATCTGCCATTGCATGTACCGGTGACGGTCTGGACGCAAAAATTGAACCGGCTTCTCCGGCCGGACTGGCAGCTGCAAGCTGTGTGAACTGTGGACAGTGTGTGGCAGTCTGCCCGGTTGGAGCACTGACAGAGAAGACACAGATGGATGAGGTAAAAGAAGCACTGAATGATCCGGAAAAATACGTGGTTGTTCAGGTGGCGCCGGCTGTCAGAGCGGCACTTGGCGAAGCTTTCGAATTCCCGATCGGTGTAGACGTAGAAGGCAGAATGGCTGAGGCACTTCGACGTCTTGGATTTGACAAAGTATTTGATACAAAATTTGGTGCGGATCTGACCATCATGGAGGAGTCCAATGAGCTGATCGAGCGTCTGAACAACGATGGAGAACTTCCGTTGATTACTTCCTGCTGTCCGGGCTGGATCAAATATGCAGAGCATTTTTATCCGGATATGCTGGAGAATATTTCTTCCTGTAAATCCCCGCATCAGATGCAGGGAGCAATTGTAAAAACATACCTTGCAAACCAGGAACACATTGCGAAAGAAAATATCGTTATGGTATCTGTAATGCCGTGTACCGCAAAGAAATTTGAGATTACCCGTGAGGATGAGTGCGGAGCTGGTGTTCCGGATGTAGATATTGTCATCACAACAAATGAACTGGCTCAGATGCTCAAAGATGCAGAAATCCAGTTGGAGGCTATGAATCCGAATTCTAAATTTGATCTTCCGCTTGGATTTGGTACCGGAGCGGCTGTTATCTTTGGTGTGACCGGTGGTGTTATGGAAGCTGCACTGAGAACTGCAGTGGAGAAACTGACAGGAAAAGATACTGTTTTAGAGTACACAGATGTGCGTGGCATGAATGGAATCAAAGAGGCATCCGTGGACGTAAATGGAACAACTGTAAAAGTAGCTGTTGTATCCGGCCTGGCAAATGCAAACCAGCTGCTGACAGCAATTAAAAACGGTACCGCAGATTATCAGTTTGTGGAAGTGATGGCCTGCCCGGGTGGCTGTGTAAACGGTGGTGGACAGCCACATCAGAACGCAGCAACCAGAGTACTGAATGATGTGCCGAAAATGCGTGGCGCTGCGTTATACCAGAATGATGCAGGTAGTGCCATCAGAAAATCACATGAGAATCCGGTAGTGAAAGAAGTTTATGAATCATTCTTGGGTGAACCGGGATCTGAAAAAGCGCATGAATTGCTGCATACAAGCTATCAGATGAGATAGCAGAGTCTTATTGTTGAACAGTAAGAGATAGAAATTACAAAAGAGAAATAGAACAGGATGCTGTTACTTTGTAGAAACGAAGTGATGGTATCCTGTTTTTTTGTCCGAAATAATAGTATAATACTAGAAGAAATACAAGAAGACGAGGACATATACGTTGGAAAAGAATGATTTCAGGACAGAATTGAATCCTTTTGAAATGCTGGAAGAACTGCTCTGGCAGGATCAGTTTGAATTGATTTTTCCAGAAAAATCAGATAATGAAAATTGTGGTGCACAGGAAAAAGGAGAAGCAGACAGAGCGGAAAATAAAAATGAAAGCATAATACAGAAAGATACATATACAGATAAGAACGGCGCAAAATCAGAACTCCGTCTTGTCTATCTGATGAACGACGCAGTGGAAAGTTTTTTGGTCTTTGTTAATGCCAGAATGACCGGGCACTATCAGCCGGATTATGAGGGCGAACTGGAAGCAGAATTAAGCAGGGAAGATACGGAGGACAGCTGTATTTATGTACTTGTAGTTCATCAGGGTGACAGTGTCGTGACAATTTTTTTTGAAAATTTAAAAGTGGAGATACACCTGTACCGTTACGGAGATCTTGCACATTTTTGGGTGAAGGGCTATGAATATCTACGGCAGTTGGAGTACCGAATTGCGATTCTGCATACAAAATGTGAGTATCTGGGAGCGGATGCAGCCAGTGAGGAAGAGCGGAAGCTGTCAGAATTGGTACATTTTCCACCGTTGAATTATGCCTGTTATCCGGCAGTCCCAGCGAAATATATCGTGCCAATGGCGGATGTGTGGGAGCCGACGGAACAGGCCATTTCAATCATGGAAGAACTGTCATCGGAAGCCGGAGATTACAGCCTGCTTCGGTGGCTGGCATTTTATCGGAAGCATCATGGAAAAACAATGAGCAGATTACTTGCATGGATGCTCCACAAGGTTAGTCATGGAGTCGTGGTGGATCTGCTGATGGAAAAACTGATGCTGGCAAGCGAAGGTTACCCGGTGCGTACCTATAAAACAGAAAAGCTTAAATCAGAAGACTCCAAATTCAAGAAGGAAGAAATTGGAAAAAGAGAAGTATATGATACAAAAGCATCAGAGCAGAGAACGGTATCTGCAGTCGGAGGAATATCACAGCAGTTATATGAGAAAATTCTGATGCAGGCAGCACAGCGTAAAATGGAGCTGGAAGCTCAGGGAAAGCAGGTCACACTGGTGAGGGAAGAACCTTTCACAACAGCGCAGGATTCCGTGGAATATAACGTATATCTGATGATCTGGAAGAAAAAGTGGGGAAATCGAATCGTAGAAGTAGAACATATTTTTTGACAGACAATAAAAATCCGACCTAAAAAAATGTATAAAAATAATTAATATTTGTTCGTTGTTGGAAAAAGATTATCCATCATTAAATCATACTATTCCGATAGGAGTGAAAACGTTTTCACAATCTTGGTTTGAAAACTGGAAGAAATTTCTGTATAACTGTAGGAAAGAAAGGACAGGAACATGAATTTTAATACACAACTATTACACGGAAAATCGGTGGGAGCGTATTCCTTTGGAGCAACCTTACCATCCATCAGTCAGGTGAGTGCTTATACCTACGAGACATCAGAACAATTGGAAAAGGTCTGTCAGAACAGGGCAGCAGGTTTTGCTTATACCAGAATCGGAAATCCGACGGTGGCAGCGTTTGAACGGCGCATCTGTGAGATGGAAGGCGGCTTTTCAGCAACAGCTTGTGCATCGGGTTTAAGTGCAGTGGTATTTTCTTTATTAAATATTTTGCAGAGTGGAGATGAGATCATTGCCAGCAGCGGAGTGTTTGGCGGAACGATCGACGTATTCCGGGATCTGCAGAATTTTGGTATTCAGGTGCATTACATCCCTTATCTGTCAGAAGAAAATATTACTCCGTTATTGAATGACAAGACGAGAGCCGTGTTTGGTGAAGTTATCAGCAATCCGGGACTGGATGTAATAGATGTGTCAGCGGTAGCCGCTTTTGTACATACGCATCAGGTTCCTTTGATTTTAGATAGCACGACAGCGACACCGTTGCTGATCCGGCCATTAAAACTGGGAGCGGATGTTGTGGTTCATTCCAGTTCAAAATACATCAACGGAAGCGGCAATTCCATCGGTGGTGTGATCGTGGATGGTGGAAAATTCCGATGGAATCCTCAGCGTTATCCGGTGCTGGCAGAGTACAAAAAGTTCGGTCCGGCAGCGTATACCGCACGGTTGAAAAATGATACGTTACGAAATTTTGGTTCCTGTATGGCTCCGATGAATGCTTATCTGAATACCGTAGGTCTGGAGACTATGGGACTTCGGGTACAGAAGGAATGTGAAAACGCATACGCGCTGGTAAAAGCGTTAGAACAGCTGCCAGATGTAACTGTTAATTATCCACTGCTTGAGACTTCTCCTTATCAGAAGCTGGCAACAGAGCAGCTTGGCGGTTATGGCGGTGCGATCTTAAGTCTTCGGGTTGGCAGCAAGGAACGGGCATATCGTCTGATGAATCATTTGAAATTTGCACATATTGCGACAAATATCGGAGATCTGCGGACGCTGGTTATTCATCCGGCTTCTACGATCTACATTCACAGTACCGAAGAAATGATGCATGCCGCAGGTGTATACGATGATCTGATCCGTGTCAGTGTCGGAATTGAAGACGCGGAAGATCTGATCGCAGATTTTACCGAAGCAATCGCACATGCGGATGAAGAAGCAGAGTAACAATCGATATAAGAAACGGATAATTTTACAAAAAACGATTGTGCAGAGAACTCTGAACAGATAGTATAGAAAATGACAAAAGAAAAACGGTTCGACTTGAAGAAAAAGGAGAAATGTCATGGCAGTTGATTACGCAACCTTAAAAAAAGGCGGTTTTATGCGCCAGAAACAGAAAAATAATTTTTCCCTGAGAATCCGTGTCGTTGGCGGAACCCTGACGGCAAAACAGCTGGCAGTGGTTTCAGAAGTTGCAGAGACTTACGGAAAAGGATATGTACATCTCACCTCCCGTCAGGGAGTGGAGATTCCATTTATCAAATTAGAGCAGATTGACGAAGTAAAAGACGCACTGGCAAAAGGTGGCGTTGTTCCGGGTGTCTGCGGACCGCGTGTCCGTACCGTAACAGCCTGTCAGGGCGCTGCGGTCTGTCCGAGCGGATGTATCGATACCTACGCGCTGGCACAGGAGCTGGATGCGAGATATTTTGGTCACGATCTGCCGCATAAATTCAAATTCGGTGTCACCGGATGTCAGAACAACTGCTTAAAAGCAGAAGAAAACGATGTGGGAATCAAAGGTGCGATTCGCGTAAACTGGATTCCGGATGCATGTATTCAGTGTGGCGTCTGTGTGAAAGCCTGTCGTACTGAGGCAATTACGTTAGAGGACGGCAAGATTACGGTAGATGAATCCAAATGTAATTATTGTGGACGATGTACAAAATCATGTCCGACCAGTGCATACGAGGAGACACACGGATATATCGTATCTTTCGGTGGAACCTTCGGAAATCACGTCCATAAAGGAAATGTGATCATTCCGTTTATCGAAGATCATGACAAATTAATGAAAGTCTGTGACGCAGCCATCGATTTCTTCGCAGACCATGCAAATGCAGGGGAGCGTTTTAAATTCACCATTGACCGCGTCGGCGCAGACAAATTTGAACAGGCAATCAGGGAGGCATATGAAAATGAGTGAGATACAGTTTGATGATCAGGTAGATATCACAGATGTGGTATGCCCGGTAACATTTGTAAAAGCAAAAGTAGCATTAGAGGAACTGGACGACGGAGAAATTCTTGCAGTCCGCATGAATGACGGCGAGCCGGTGCAGAATGTGCCACGCAGCATCAAAGAGGAAGGACATCAGATCCTGAAATTGCTGGATAACGAAGATGGCACTTATACACTTTTTGTGAAAAAAGTGGAGGAGTAAGAAAATGGCAGAACGAATCAGTCAGGATAATTTTGATACAAAGATTTTGCAGGCAGAAGGTGTGGCCGTCGCAGATTTTTATTCCGACAGCTGTGTTCCGTGCAAACGGATTTCACCATTGCTTGCAGATCTGGAAGAAGCACACGACAATGTGTATGTGGGAAAAGTAAACATTGCTTATGACAGAGATCTGGCAGAAAAATATCAGGTGGCATCTACACCGACGCTTATCTTTTTCAAAAATGGAGCAGAAGTGAAACGGCTACACGGTGTAGTGAAAAAAGCAGAGTTGGAAGAAGCAGTTGCAGAAGCTGCTGAAAAATAGAAGCACATAAGCGGTAAAATTCAAGTCGAACGCACGTGAGACTTGGTGCGTGATTCTGGTCAGCGAAAGCTGACATATTCTTCTCAGAATCACTGCACATCCCCGCGGAGCGTTTATCTCAGTCGGAGATTGTACTCCCACTGAGAAAGACTTGTTATTACTCACCACTTGCAGAAGTGGGAGTCTTCTCGACTGAGATAAAAGCTATCCAAAAAGCAGCAGTTGAACTGTAAAGATAAAAGCTATAAAAATAACAACAGTTGAGCTATAAAAATAAAGTTGTGAAAAGTGAGGACAAAACATGAAATTAAACGTAGCAGGAGAAAACAAAGAATACAAAGAGGGACTGACTGTCAAAGAACTGATCGCACTGGAAAACGTAGAGACACCAGAGTATGTAACAGTTTCTCTGAACGATGAATTTGTAGATCAGGGCGCTTTTGAGTCTACTACATTAAAAGATGGCGATGTTGTTGAGTTCATCTACTTCATGGGAGGTGGAAAATAATGGCATTCAGTAACGAGCAGCTTGAGCGTTACTCCCGTCATATCATTTTGAAGGAAGTAGGCGCCAAAGGACAGAAAAAACTGTTGAACGCAAAGGTTCTGATCATCGGAGCCGGCGGACTTGGTGCACCTTGTGCCATGTATCTGGCAGCAGCCGGTGTGGGAACCATCGGTATCGCAGATGCGGATGAGGTAGATCTCTCCAACCTGCAGAGACAGATCATCCACAGTACCGATGATCTGGGAAAAGCAAAAGTACAGTCTGCAAAAGAGACTATGAATCATCTGAACCCGGATGTAAACGTGATTACTTATCGTACTTTTGTTACTTCTGAGAATATTATGGATCTGATCAAGGATTATGATTTTATCATTGACGGAACAGATAACTTCCCGGCAAAATTCCTGATCAATGATGCCTGTGTTATGGCGAAAAAACCATTTTGCCATGCAGGAATCATCCGTTTCAAAGGTCAGCTTATGACCTATGTACCGGGAGAAGGTCCGTGTTACCGTTGTGTATTCAAAAATCCACCGCCAAAGGATGCTGTTCCGACCTGTAAACAGGCAGGAGTCATCGGAGCCATGGGCGGTGTCATCGGAAGCCTGCAGGCTATGGAAGCCATCAAGTACATTCTGGGACAGGGCAAACTCCTGACCGGAAGTCTTCTGACTTACGATGCGTTGGATATGGAATTCCGCAAGATAAAATTACCGAAAAATACATGCAACTGTCCGGTTTGCGGTGATCATCCGACCATCACAAAATTAATTGATTACGAACAGGCAGAATGTGAGGGAATTTAAATGCAGATCAAATTAGCACAGAGTGATTTTGATACGACGGTGGACTGGGCAAAAGAACATCTGCCGGAGGAGAGCTGTGGACTGCTGGGCGGTACAAAAGACGGTGATGTCCGTACCGTAAAAAAAGTGTACTATCTGACAAATATTGATCACACCAACGAGCATTTTTCCATGGATCCGAAGGAACAGTTGAAAGCCATCAAGGACATGCGTGCCAACGGACTGACACCGCTTGGGAACTGGCATTCTCATCCGGAGACACCGGCGCGTCCGTCTCAGGAAGATATCCGTCTGGCTTATGACAGTACAGCGTCTTACCTGATCTTGTCTCTGATGGATGCTGAGCATCCGGTGTTACATGCGTTTACAATTGTGGACGGCACACCGACAAAGGACGAGATCGTATACGAAGCATAATTTTATAGTTACAGTTCACTCATCACATGTATTCAGGTAATGATCATGCTTGCATGAGGAAT